>Ga0265338_10000563_pt1 | contig 65172 bp, 58 predicted proteins | sample 42126metaG_FD_193579 | JGI IMG/M metagenome (GOLD analysis project Ga0265338, IMG submission 193579) | Rhizosphere microbial communities from Carex aquatilis grown in University of Washington, Seatle, WA, United States - 4-21-26 metaG | ecosystem: Host-associated > Plants > Roots > Rhizosphere...
TCCACATCGATATTGTTGTAGCCCACGCCGTAGTTCGCTATTATTTTGAGTTTAGTACCCGCGTCTATCACCTTGGTGTTTACTTTAAACAAGAAAGTGGGAATCAGCGCATCATAATCCGGCAGCAGCGCAATTAATTCATCTTCGGTAAATATATCATACTCCGGCATCCGAACTTCGAAATGTTTCTTCAATTCGCTTAGCCCTTCGGGTAGTAGTTTGGTGGTAAGTAGTACTTTTTTCATTTGAAATTTGTGATGAAATGATCTTTCTATTTTAAGTTAATATTTAAGGATTGATCTGTTTTTTTGAGTTTAGTCAGGTCAAAGCCTTTTTGAATGATATTTTGAATAATTTTATCATAAATCGGAAGTTCTATGGTTGGTGTACGACTTAATATCCATAAGGTTTTCTTTTTCGGGTCAGATACTACCGCCCAACTGTAGTCATCTGCCAAATCAATAATCCAATAATTTCCTTTGAAAGGGAAAAAGAATTGCACTTTCAATTTGGTATTATCGGAGCCTTTTACAACAAATGCTTTTCCTTTAATGTTATTGATTTTATTTTTTTTGATGCTGCTATTGAATACTTCAATATAACCGTCTTTGGCCGTATATGTAGCTGTTGTGTTGCTGCATCCTTTTTCAAACCATTGTGGATAAGCCGCTATTTCGTACCATTTGCCAGAGTATTTGTTTAAATCTACTTGTTTAACAGTTTGTAATGTGTTATTGCTTTTGCAGGACGACAGGCTTAATAATGACATAATAATACAACTTAGGATATTTATTTTTTTCATCTTTATTTTAGTAAATAAATCTATTTTATTAAGAACCTAAAGATACAGATTGTTTCCACAAAAAAAGTGTATTTTTGACAAACATATATACAGTTTAATTTTTCACTGTTCACTTTTAACTTTCTTAATCATGTTAAATTATATTTGGGTCGGTTTCTTCTTGGTATCCTTTGTAGTGGCAATCGTGCAAGCCATATTCTTTGGTAATGTAGAAGTCTTTGGCAATATTGTAGATAGTACCTTCGCTATGTCCAAAACAGCCGTGTTGGATTTTGCCCTACCCTTGGCCGGTGTAATGACACTTTGGTTAGGCATTATGAAAGTAGGCGAAAAAGCAGGAGCGATTAACTTCCTTTCGCGCCTTATCGGCCCGTTCTTTTCCAAACTCTTTCCAGAAGTGCCTAAGAATCACCCCGTAAATGGACAATTGTTGATGAACTTCTCTGCCAATATGTTAGGCTTGGATAATGCCGCAACACCACTCGGACTAAAGGCCATGAATAGTTTGCAAGAACTAAACCCCCATAAAGAAAAAGCCTCCAATGCACAAATCATGTTCTTGGCGCTCAACACTTCCGGTTTAACAATAATTCCAATATCCGTAATGGCTATCCGAGCCACCGTGCATGGGCCAAATGGTGCGTTGGCAGCCAACCCTACCGATGTTTTTATTCCGTTGCTGTTAACTACTTCGGTAGCTATGCTATCGGCAATAATCTTTGTCGGTATCAAACAAAAGCTTGATTTATTAAACCGCACCGTAATTGGATGGATAGGTGGCGTGATGGCTGTATTGGGATTAGCCGTTTGGGGTTTTTCGAGGTTATCACAACAAGAAATGCAAATTGTTTCCAAAGTAGTAAGCAGCAGTGCCATTATACTTATAATAGCAGTGTTTATGGGTGGTGCGTTGTATAAAAAAGTAAATGTGTTTGATGCCTTTATAGAAGGAGCCAAGTCCGGTTTTGAAACCACCATTAAGATAATACCCTACATGGTAGCCATGTTGGTTGGGATTGGCGTATTACGTGCCTCGGGAACCATGGATTTAATTGTAGGAGGTATTCGCTATGTGGTGGCAGCTATGCATCTGGACACTTCGTTTGTGAACTCACTCCCTACTGCCTTTATGAAACCTTTCAGTGGCAGCGGTGCCAAAGCCATGGCCGTAGAAAGCATCAAAACTTATGGTGCAGATAGTTTCACTGCCCGTTTATCCTGCATGTTCCAAGGCGCTGCCGATACAACCTTTTATATTGTAGCCCTATACTTCGGTTCGGTAGGAATTAAGAATACCCGTTATGCCATAGGAGCCGGTTTGTTTGTCGACTTAATGGGTATATTGGCTGCCATCTTCTTCGGATATTTATTTTTCGGATAAACTTTACTTATACTGTAATTACTACAGGTGCTATATTACCATGTTCAGATGTAACAACTAAAGGAGCAATAATTACCATTCCTATTACTTCAGTTTCTTTAACCAAAAATCTTTCAGGTTTAATGGTCTTATTATAGTAAAAAGTAGTGTTGGAGAGAAAGTGCAAGTACTAGAAATCAAAGGAGCAATGCTTTATTCGGAAGATATTACTTCGATAGAATAATCTATAGCAGTACCATTTTTATAACAAATTGTATTTAAAACGATTAATAATATTTAGTTTTGTAGTAAGATAACATTATCGTTTCTTTGAATAAACTAATCTTTTCTACATGGGAGATTAAGAATAGTGTTCTGGATTAATTATAAACTACAACAATAAATTTAGACAGGAGATTTAAAATATGGAAATTAATCAAGAATTAAGAGAGATTGTAAGCCCCGACAAGACTGTCCTTTTGGTTTGGGATGTGCAAAATATGTTGGTAAATAATATTTTCAATACGGAAGAATTTTTGGCGAATACGAAAAAGCTTATTGCATCAGCAAGGGAAAAAGGAATTCCTGTAATATTTTCAAAAATAACACCACTGCCTGAGAAATTTGAATCTCCGGTTCGGAAATATCTTTGGAGAAATCGTCGTTTAAATATGAATCAAATGCCAAATGGATATGACTTGGCAATAGAACCATTGAAAGACGATGTTGTTATACCTAAAAATACTGCAAGTATGTTTATAGGAACTAACTTTGAACAGCTTTTAAGAAATGCAGGTATTACAACCATTATCTTTACCGGCATAGCTACAGAAATGGGTGTAGAATCAAGTGCCAGAGATGCTTCTAACAGAGGCTTTTTCCCTGTGATAATAACAGATGCCGTATCTTCAATGAATAAGGACGCACATAACCGCTCTCTTGAAAATTTGAAAAACATGATGATTCTTTTAAATTCGGAAGAGATTATCTCTCTTTGGTAAAATTTATGATAACATATATAACAGAAGAAGTAAAAATGCCGAAATTCTCAAAGCGAGAAATTTCGGCATGGATAAAACAAGTGGCAAGCTCAAGTGGTTTTAAAGTTGGCGATGTGAGTTATATTTTTTGCTCGGACGAGAAGATACTAGAGCTAAACAAGCAATATCTTCAACACGATTATTATACCGACATTATCACCTTCGATTATACTGAAGACAAGAAAATAGGTGGCGATATATTTATTAGCCTCGAAACGGTAGCAACCAATGCTGAAAAGTATAAGGTTTTGTATGAGCAAGAGTTGTTCAGAGTGCTAATACATGGAATATTGCACTTATGTGGACAACAAGATAAATCGACTACAGATAGAGCCGAAATGAGTAACAAAGAAAATGGAGCATTGGCTCTTTTAAACAGATAAAGTAGAAAGACTATTTAACGCATAAAATAGGCTGTGTGATATTTTGTTAAATACCTAATTAACAATTGGAGAACATGGTGTTTTTAAAAGAATATAATTACTTTTGTTGCACTTTAAGTTAAAAGAAGCCTTTTTAAAATGCTTGTTTATACTGAAAAATAAGAAATGATGGGGTTAACTCTCTATAAAAAGGTTATAATAGGCATCTTTATGCTATTTACGCTTATCCCGATATGTAAGGCGCAAGCTATTTGGGAAGCAGGTATAAAGGGAGGAACAAATTTCTATTTAGGAGATGTTAATTCGACTATTTTCAATAAGTTGGATCCTGTTTATGGTATTTTTGCTCGGATCAATGCAAATCCTAGATTTGCTACGAAATTTCAATTTGCAACAGGAAGTATTAAATCATTGTTTGAACAACAGTATTCAGATTTATCGGTGCAAGAAGAATTCAATTTTTTTGAATATGGTTTGTTGAATAGCGATTCATGGACACGTTTTTTCTCACCATATATTTTTGGTGGAATAGGCGTAAGCACATTTACTGATTCTAACAAACAGATTCTCACACCAGATATACCTTTCGGATTTGGAGTAAAGTATAAAGTGTTTGACAAAGTAAATATTGGTTTGGAATGGTCTATGCATAAACTTTTTTCAGACAGATTTGATCATATTAATAACCCATACCAAAATACAACTTCTGCATTCACTAACAATGATTGGTATTCTATGGCAACACTTATGTTAAGCGTTGACTTTGGTAATAGAAGTAGTTATTGCAGATAGTGAAATTGAATATGAAACGAGCATTAAATGTGTATAAACCAGAAAATGATGAATATATCGGAGTTTCATGCGATATTAATTTGAAAAATTAAAAATCCGCATGAAATCATTAAAAGAGAATATAGACGTTTCAAAATTGCCTAAGCATGTTGCTATTATAATGGATGGTAATGGTAGATGGGCAAAGAAAAAAGGGTTAGACCGTATTTTTGGACATCAAAATGCATTAGAAGCTGTTAGACAAACAACAGAGGCTGCCGCAGAATTAGGTGTGAATTTTTTGACTTTATACACTTTCTCTACAGAGAATTGGGATAGACCTCAAATGGAGGTCGAAGCTCTTATGGACTTGTTGGTTAGAAGTATAGAGAAAGAAACCCCAACATTAAATAAAAACAATATACGCCTAGCTGCTATTGGAGATATTAAAAGACTGCCAAAATCGGTAACTAATAGACTTCAATTATGTATTGATGAAACAAAAAATAATACAGGACTTACACTGGTGTTGGCATTGAGTTATTCTTCAAGATATGAGATATTAAACGCAACCAAAGAGATCGGCAAACAGCTACTTGAAGGAAAATTAAAAATTGAAGATATTGATGAGAGTCTATTTTCCTCTCATTTAACAACAAAAAATATTCCGGACCCTGATTTACTGATAAGAACAAGTGGTGAAATTAGAATTAGTAACTTTCTATTATGGCAGATTGCCTATACAGAGTTGTATTTTACCAAAGTGCATTGGCCTGATTATCGGAAAGAAGATTTATTTGAAGCCATTCTTGCTTACCAAAATAGAGAGCGTCGATTTGGTAAAACAGGAGAACAAATTGTAAAAAAGTAATAAAGCATATTATGCACAAAAAAATATACCTTTTCTTCCTTCTAGTTTTCATCTTTCAAGTTGCTTTCACTCAAGTAAAGCCCAAAATAGATTATTCCTTAAGTCCTAAAGAATATGTAATAGCCGACATTTCAGTTACCGGTGCTGAAAGTTATGAGAAATCTATAATAATAGGATTTTCAGAGTTGTCTGTTGGTCAAAAGATAACTGTTCCCGGCGATGATATGACAAATGTTGTGAAACGCTTTTGGAAACAAGGGTTGTTTTCGGATGTTAAAGTCTTAGTAAGCAAGATTGAAGGAGATAAGATTTGGATAACGTTAGATTTGAAACAGCGCCCAAAGGTATCTGAAATAAGATATGATGGAGCTAAAAAATCAGATATAGACGATTTTGAAACCATGATTGGTATAACAAAGGGAAATCAAATTACACCAAACTTGGTTGATCAGGCTAAAATCCTGATTATTAAATATTATGAAGATAAAGGTTTTCAAAATGCGGAAGTCAATATAATGGAACAAGCTGATTTATCTCAACCAAATAGTGTAATTGTACAAATAAATATAAAAAAGAATGCCAAAATAAAAGTTCATAAAATAAGAATTGAAGGTAATAATAATCTTTCCTCTAAAAAGATTAAAAGAGCCATGAAAAAAACGAATGAGAGTGGTAATATTTGGAATATTTTCAAAACTAAAAAATTTGTGAGACATCTCTATGAGGCAGATAAAGTAGCTGTAATAGAAAAATATAATGAAGTTGGATATAGAGATGCATTTATTGAAAAAGATACCGTTACAAAAGCAGCTTATTATAAAATTCGTAAAATTAAGAAGTCTTCTAGTGATAATCGTTCTGTGTATGTCAACGATACTGTTTCTACAAAATATAATGATAAAAAGGTTGATGTTTATCTTAAAATTAATGAAGGAAAAAAATATTTCTTCCGTAACATTAAATGGGTAGGAAATACTATATATACTAGCGATTATTTAAATCAGTTATTAAGAATAAAAAAAGGAGATGTATATAACTCAAAATTATTGAACGATAGACTTACAACTGATGACGATGCTGTTTCAAATTTGTATCAAGACAACGGGTATTTGTTTTTTAATGTTGATCCTGTCGAATCAACCATAGAGGGTGACTCTATTGATTTTGAGATGCGTGTTTATGAAGGAAAGCAAGCAGTAATTAATAAAATTGGGATTTCTGGTAATACAAGACTTTACGAACATGTTGTTCGTCGAGAACTCAGAACAAAACCAGGTCAGTTATATAATAAATCAGATATTATTCGTACACTTCGTGAATTAGCTCAAATGGGTCAATTTGACCCTGAGAAAATGGTGCCGGACATACAACCGGATCCTGAAAACGGGACAGTTGATGTCAACTATAAGTTGGAAACAAAGTCAAGCGATCAAGTAGAACTTTCTGCCGGTTATGGTGCTACCGGAATTACTGGGTCTTTAGGTTTGACATTTAAAAATTTTGCGATACAGAACCTCTTTAAGCCTAGTACTTATAAGATTGTGCCTCAAGGAGAAGGACAAACATTTAGTATAAAAGGACAATCTAATGGAAGTTATTACACATCTTTTAGTGCATCTTATATGGATCCATGGTTTGGAAAGAAAAGACCTAATGCCTTATCTGTATCGGTTTACTACTCTTTGCAATCGGGTGTAAGTGATCGATATACGGCGTCTTTAACTACTGTTAATCCGGCTTTAATCGCCGATCAAGGAACCACTGCAGCTGTTGAGGTAGATCCTGAAAAATATTTAAATACATTTGGAACAACAATAGGTCTTGGAAAACGCCTACAATGGCCTGATGATTATTTTGTATTTAATACTGATTTATCCTTTCAGAATTACTCTCTAAAAAACTGGGCTTATTTTATTATGACTGATGGGGTTTCAAATAACTTGAATTTAGGATTAACACTAAGTCGTAATTCTATAGATAATCCTATATATACACGCAAAGGTTCATCTTTCTCACTATCAGCTCAGTTTACACCACCATATTCTTTAATATCAGGAAAGAATTATGCAAATGCTACTGATGCGGTCAAATACCAGTGGCTTGAGTTTCATAAATGGAAATTTAAAAGTAAAATATTTACACCGCTTTCATCTGATCAAAAATTAGTATTAATGGCTCGTGCAGATTATGGGTTCTTAGGATACTATAATAAGAATAGAAGATCACCTTTTGAAACCTTTTATATGGGTGGTGACGGTATGAGTGGTTATAGTACTTACGCTACTGATATCGTGGGTTTAAGAGGGTACGCAAATGGTTCTTTAACTCCACTTACTGCAACCGGTGCTCAAAATGGGAATGTTTATACCCGATTAAGTATGGAACTACATTATCCGATTATTTTGGAAGCTTCTACCACTATCTATGTGTTGGGATTTCTTGAAGGAGGTAACTGTTGGGCAGAACTCAATCAATTCAATCCTTTTGACTTAAAGCGTTCTGCCGGAGTCGGAGTAAGGCTATTTTTACCGATGTTTGGTATGATGGGAGTTGATTGGGGTTATGGATTTGATAGTGTAAAAGGAATAACAAGCAATAGTGGATCTCAATTTGCCTTTACTATTGGTCAAGAGTTTTAATTAGGAATATATATTTAAAATATGGTAAGGATTTTGTCTTTCATGCCAATTATTAATTAAAAATAGCTACTATGAGAAAAATACTTTTATCACTTATCCTGCTTCTAGCAGTCTTCTCAAATGTAAGTGCACAGAAATTTGCGTTAGTTGATATGGAATATATTATGAAAAATGTTCCAGCTTATGAATCAGCAAATGAACAATTAAATCAAGTGTCACAAAGATGGCAAAAAGAAGTAGAGGCTCTTACTCTAGAGGCTCAAACCATGTATAAAAATTATCAAACAGAGCTTGTCTTTATGTCTCCGGATATGAAAACAAAGCGTGAAAATGAAATCGTTGAAAAAGAAAAAGCCGGTCAGGATTTAAAACGCAAATATTTTGCTTCTGATGGAGAACTTTTTAAAAAGAGAGAAAGTTTGATGAAACCTATTCAAGATGAAATTTATACTGCAATTAAATCAATATCCGATGAGAAAGGCTATCAGCTAATATTGGATAAAGCGTCAGGTATGAACATAATTTATGTTTCTCCCAAAATTGATATTAGTGATGATGTCCTATTGAAATTAGGATATTCGAAATAATTATATACTTTTGCGTTCTGTTTTTAATAAATTACTAAAAAAAATAAATTTATGTTGAAAAAAATTGTAATTAGTATTTTGGCTATTTTACCTTTAAGTTTGATGGCTCAAAATGGAACCGAATTAAAATTCGGTCATGTTAATGCTCAAGAGATCATTATGCAAATGTCTCAAATGAAAGATGCTCAAACTCAGATTGAAGCTCTTTCAAAACAATATGAGACAGAGATTACAAAAATGACTGAAGAGTTGCAAAAGAAAGCGCAAGATTTTCAAGGATTGAAAGATGTAGATGATGCCATTAAGAAAAGTCGTCAAGATGAATTAGTAGCTTTGAATCAACGTATTGATCTTGTAAAACAAACTGCTAGCGAGCAGGTTCAAAAGAAGCAAGAAACATTAGTTGCTCCAATTGTAGAGTTGGTTAAAAAAGCAATCAATGAAATTGGAAGCGAAAATGGATTTTTCTATATTTTTGATTCCAGCATTCCGGCAATCTTGTATTACTCGCCGAAGAGTGAGGACATAACTCCACTACTTAAAAAGAAACTCAATATAACGGCTGCGGCCAAAACACCTGCTGCTCCGGTTAAAAAATAAATGAAAAGGATGACGAAAGTCATCCTTTCTTTTTTAATGCAATTCTTTTTTATTAGGAATTGTAAAAAATATCTGCCAAATTTGTATTTGTAAAAAGATTTGTAGATGATGAAATATACTTCTAATCCGGCTCCAATTGGAATTTTTGATTCAGGTTATGGTGGGTTAACAATACTAAACGAGATTCGTACACAACTACCTGAATATGATTATATCTATTTAGGGGATAATGCACGCACACCTTATGGTACACGTTCGTTTGATGTAGTATATGAGTATACCTTGCAATGTGTAAAGAAGTTATTCGACATGGGTTGTCATTTGATTATTCTTGCATGTAACACAGCATCTGCAAAAGCACTCCGTACTATTCAACAAAACGATTTACAGAATATTGATCCAAATCGTCGTGTATTAGGTGTTATTCGACCAACGGTAGAAGTGATTGGTGGTTTAACGAAAACTAGACATGTTGGCTTACTTGGAACCGTAGGTACAATTCAATCAGAATCATATACCATGGAAATAAATAAAATATTTCCCGATATATCAATTGTGGGAGAACCTTGTCCGTTATGGGTTCCTCTTATTGAGAATAACGAACATACAAATGAAGGCGCTGATTATTTTGTAAAGAAGAATATTGACACCCTGTTAAGCAAAGATGATAAAATAGATAGTATTATTCTCGGTTGCACACATTATCCTCTTTTGATGGATAAAATTAGAAAATATACACCTGCACATATATCAATTGTTTCGCAAGGTCAATATGTGGCAGCATCTTTGGTAGATTATCTTAAAAGGCATCCTGAAATGGATGCAAAGTGTACTAGAAAAGGACAAGTCCAATATTTTACTACAGAATCTGCTGATAAGTTTACTGCTTCGGCTTCCATCTTTTTGCAAACACAGATTAAAGCAAGGCGCCTTTCCTTAGAATAAAAGTGTGTTAAATCAATCTTAAATATTTCTATTTTAATACATTAAGGTTAAATAACGCCTCAATTAAAGATATTCCACAGTTCTTCGCAAATTAATGCCTATCTTTGCACCCTAATTTCAAAAATATAGGTATTAGATGCAAAACATCAGAAACATCGCTATTATCGCCCATGTCGACCATGGGAAAACAACTCTCGTAGATAAAATGTTACTCGCAGGCAAACTTTTTCGTGAGAACGAAGAACATGCCGACTTATTTATGGACAACAACGACCTCGAACGCGAAAGAGGTATTACTATTCTTGCTAAGAATGTTTCAATCAATTACAATGGTGTAAAAATCAATATTATTGATACTCCCGGTCACGCCGACTTTGGTGGTGAAGTAGAACGAGTACTTAACATGGCTGATGGCGTTTTGCTTTTGGTAGATGCTTTTGAAGGTCCAATGCCACAAACTCGTTTTGTATTACAAAAGGCTATTGAATTAGGCTTAAAACCTATTGTAGTTATAAATAAGGTAGATAAACCAAATTGTACTCCGGATGTCGTTCAAGAAGGCGTTTTTGATTTGATGTATCAATTAGATGCAACAGAAGATCAGTTAGATTTCCCAACAGTATATGGTTCTGCAAAGAATAACTGGATGGCAGAAGATTGGAAAAATCCTACGGACAATATCACTTACTTGCTAGATGCAATTATTGAACATATTCCAGCTCCATTAAAACTGGACGGAACTCCTCAAATGTTAATTACTTCCTTGGATTATTCTTCCTATGTTGGTCGTATAGCCGTTGGTCGCTTACATCGTGGCGAACTTAAATCAGGTCAAGATGTGTCATTAGTAAAGCGCGATGGTAGTATTAAGAAATCACGCATCAAAGAACTACATATATTTGAAGGTCTTGGTCGTGCTAAAGTAGATAAAGTAATTTCGGGTGATATATGTGCATTAGTTGGTATTGAAAATTTTGACATTGGAGATACTATTGCCGATTTACTCGAACCGGAAGCATTGACTCCAATTGCAGTAGATGAGCCAACCATGAGCATGGTATTTACGATTAATGATTCACCATTTTTTGGTAAGGAAGGAAAATTCGTAACCTCTCGCCATATCAACGATCGTTTAATTAAAGAATTAGATAAAAACTTGGCACTTCGTGTTGAGAAGGCACCCGATTCTGATGTTTGGACAGTTTTCGGTCGTGGTGTACTTCACTTATCCGTACTTATTGAGACGATGCGTCGCGAAGGTTATGAGCTACAAGTAGGTCAACCAAAGGTAATCTTTAAAGAAATTAATGGAAAGAGATGCGAACCCGTTGAGCAACTTACTATAAATGTTCCTGCTGATGTCGCTGGGAAAGTGATAGAATTAGCAGCAGTTCGTAAGGGTGAAATGATATCCATGGATAGTAAAGATGATAGAGTTAATCTAGAATTTGTTATTCCATCTCGTGGTATTATCGGTTTACGTACCAATGTCTTGACAGCTACAGCCGGAGAAGCCGTAATGGCACACCGATTCTTGGAATACCAACCTTACAAAGGGGATATAGATAGACGAAACAATGGTTCTATCATTGCCATGGAGAGTGGAACAGCTTTTGCTTACGCCATTGATAAATTACAAGACAGAGGTAAATTCTTTATTCATCCACAAGATGAGATTTATTGTGGACAAGTAGTCGGAGAACATAGTAAAGAAGGAGATTTGGTAGTGAATGTTACTAAATCAAAAAAACTCACTAATATGCGAGCTTCCGGTTCTGATGATAAGGTGAGAATGGTTCCACCTATTGTTTTTAGTTTAGAAGAAGCATTAGAATATATTAAGGAAGATGAATATGTAGAATTAACACCTACATGCATTCGTTTGCGTAAAATATACCTGGACGAAAACGACAGAAAACGATTTGGTAAAAAATAATTTACATTAACTGTTTATATAAAATTAGGGACGAATATTTATTTCGTCCCTAATTGTTTTAAGTATGTTTGTATATAAAATTCCAAAACCGTATTTTTGAAACAAATAGTAGATTGTCGAATACTAAATAACATAATAATGAAGATAATATCCTACAATGTAAATGGTATCCGCGCAGCCATAAGTAAAGATTTTGCAGGTTGGTTGAGAGAAGAAAATCCTGATGTTCTTTGTTTGCAAGAAACTAAAGCACAACCAGAGCAAATTGATGTTTTCCTTTTTGCGGAACTGGGCTATAAATCATATTTACACTCAGCTGAGAAAAAAGGGTACAGCGGTGTGGCCATTTTTTCTAAACAAGAACCGGACAAGGTAGTCATTGGTATGAATCGACCACTATATGATGCCGAAGGGCGTGTTATTCGTGCCGATTTTGGCGACTTAACGGTGATAAGTGTGTATGTGCCTTCAGGAACTACCGGCGACATTAGACAAGCCTTTAAAATGGAGTTTCTTTTTCAATTTTCCGACTTCATACGCGATTTACGCAAAGAACGCCCAAATCTTATTGTGTGTGGAGATTATAATATTTGTCATAAGCCTATTGATATCAATCATCCTGAAAGACAAATAGGTGTTTCAGGTTTCTTGCCTGAAGAGCGTGAGTGGGTAGATCATTATGTGGAAAGTGGTATGATTGATACCTTTCGGGTTTTTGACCAAAGTCCAAATAAATATAGTTGGTGGAGTCTTAGAACCCGTGCGCGTGAAACCAATGCCGGCTGGCGTATTGACTATCTTTTTGCAACAGAACCTTTGCGTGATAAATTGAAATCAGGTGCTATTCATGCCGATGTGGTTCATTCGGATCATTGTCCTGTTTCTTTAGTAATAGAATAGGATAATTTGTATAGTAAATAAGCATTTCTTTCTGTTGCCTAATTGGCTTATTTGTTTAATTTTGTAAGCTTATTTCTGCACCGTTTTATCAAAAAAAAAGAATCAATATTATATGGAATTGAACTTGTTGACAGCTATTTCTCCAGTCGATGGTCGTTATCGTAGCAAAACAGAAAAGCTGGCTGCTTATTTCTCAGAATATGCTTTAATTCGTTATCGTGTATTGGTGGAAGTAGAATATTTTATTGCCTTGTGTGAATTACCGCTCGACCAACTAAAGGGCATAGATAAGTCTGTGTTTGTAACACTTCGTAACGCTTATACCGACTTCTCTGAAGCTGATGCACAAAAAATAAAGGACATTGAGAAAATTACCAATCATGATGTTAAAGCAGTTGAATATTTTATCAAAGAAAAATTCGATACCCTTGGCTTGCAACAGTATAAAGAATTTATTCACTTTGGATTAACGTCACAAGACATTAACAATACAGCTATTCCGTTATCTATCAAAAATGCATTGAATGATATTATTTATCCTGAAATTCAATTGATGATTAACGAATTGAATAAACTAGCTAATGATTGGGAAAAAATTCCAATGCTAGCTAAAACTCATGGACAGCCAGCTTCTCCAACCCGTTTAGGTAAAGAAATAATGGTTTTTGCCAGTCGTTTAGAAGAACAACTTGAAGCAATCAAACATATTCCTAGTTCGGCAAAATTTGGTGGTGCTACCGGTAATTTCAATGCTCATCATGTGGCATATCCTCAATTTGACTGGCGTGCTTTTGGAAACTCATTTGTAACCGATAAACTTGGTTTATCTCGCGAACAATGGACTACGCAGATCTCAAACTACGATAATTTGGCGGCTATTTTTGATGGATTAAAACGAATCAACACCATTCTTATTGACCTAAACAGAGACTTCTGGACATATATTTCAATGGAATATTTCAAGCAAAAAATCAAAGAAGGAGAGGTGGGTTCATCAGCTATGCCACATAAGGTAAATCCAATTGATTTTGAGAATGCAGAAGGAAACTTGGGTATTGCTAATGCCATATTAGAACATCTTTCGGCCAAGCTTCCTATATCACGCTTACAACGCGATTTAACCGATTCTACAGTACTTCGGAATGCCGGTGTGCCATTTGCGCATACATTAATCGCAGTACAAAGTACAATGAAAGGTTTGGGGAAACTCATTATAAATGAAAAAGCAATTGCCGACGATCTGAATGATACATGGGCTGTAGTGGCTGAAGGTATTCAAACTATATTGCGCAGAGAAGCATATCCTAATCCTTATGAGGCTCTAAAAGCCTTAACTCGTACTAACGAAGCCATAACAGAATCTTCAATTAAAGAATTTATCGAAACCTTAGATGTAAGCGAAAGCGTGAAAGCTGAATTGAGAAAGATCAGTCCATTTTCATATACAGGTATTTAGGGATAATATTATTTCACAATGAAAAATTTCTTTCTTCTTTTCAAACGTTTTTTACCTCCTTATACAAAATATGTTGTGGGTAATATTGTTTACAACCTCCTTTCAACTATTTTTAGTTTGTTTTCATTTGCTACGATCATTCCAATTTTGCAAATTTTATTTGGAATGGAAGGGGCGAAGCATGCTTATGTAGCATGGACATGGGCAGATAACTTTAAAGAGATATCCGCCGCTTTAAAGGCCAATATTTTTTATGCCATTGAATACACCATTAATGTGTATGGTCCAAGCAATACACTATTGTTTTTAGGAATCTTTTTAATAGTAACCACCCTTATCAAGGTTGGATTTGCTTTTCTTGCCGGTTATTATATGACTCCCATCCAAAATGGAGTGCTTAGAGATTTGAGAAATCAATTGTATAAAAAGATAATTGATCTTCCTATAGGTTTCTTTTCAGAAGAAAGGAAGGGTGATATTATGGCTCGTATGACTGGTGATGTAGCTGAAATCGGCAACTCAATAATGAGTTCGTTGGATTTTATTTTCAAAAACCCAATCATGATAATTATCTACATTGGTGTTATGTTTAGTTTGAGTTGGGAATTAACTATTTTTGTTCTTCTACTTCTTCCTGTAAGTGGATTTTTAATCGGTCAGATTGGTAAATCTCTTAAAAAAAGATCTTTATTAGGCCAAACTCAAACGGGTGAGCTATTATCACAGATTGAAGAAACTTTGGGTGGTCTTCGAATTGTAAAGGCATTTAATGCAGAGCAAAAGCTTCAAAATAGATTCAGTTTATTGAATGAAAAAGTAAAACACACATTTAACCGTATAAATCGAAAATATATTTTAGCTCATCCTGTTAGTGAGCTTATGGGAACAATGATTATTGTAATTGTTTTGTGGTACGGTGGTTCGCTAATATTAAACCATACTAGTAATATTAGTGCTCCATCTTTTATTTATTATCTAATTATTTTTTATAGCATTATTAACCCTGCCAAAGATCTTACAAGAGCAACCTATACAATACAAAAAGGAATGGCATCACTAGAACGTGTAGATGCTATTTTACAAGCAGAGAATACTATAAAGGAAAAGAAAAATGCTTTGCATATAGATTCATTTAATGGACAAATAACTTTCAATAATGTTTCATTTAAATACATCAAAGACTGGGTGCTGAAAGACATAAATCTAACTGTAGAGAAAGGTCAAACGATAGCCCTAGTTGGTCAATCTGGTTCAGGTAAATCGACTATGGTTGATTTACTTCCAAGATTTTATGATGTACAAAAAGGAAGTATTAATATTGATGGAATAAATGTAAAAGATATAAAAGTACATGATGTACGTTCATTGATGGGAAATGTAAATCAAGAAGCAATTCTTTTTAATGACTCTTTCTTTAATAATATTGCTTTTGGTGTGGAAAAAGCAACAATGGAAGATGTTATAGCAGCAGCTAAAATAGCTAATGCACACGATTTTATTATTGCTACAGAAAACGGATATGATACAAATATTGGAGATAGAGGAGGAAAGCTTTCTGGAGGTCAACGCCAACGCATTAGTATAGCAAGAGCCATTTTGAAAAATCCACCAATCCTTATTTTGGATGAAGCTACTTCTGCTTTGGATACAGAATCTGAAAAACTAGTTCAAGAGGCGATAGAGCATTTAATGGAAAACAGAACATCAATCGTAGTTGCACACCGTTTATCAACAATTAAAAAAGCAAATCTGATTTGTGTTATGCACGAAGGTGAAATTGTAGAGCGTGGAAAACATGATGAGTTGATAGAGTTAGACGGCTATTATAAGCGTCTTTGTGATATGCAGTCGTTTTAGTTTGGCGATGCAATTCGTTAATTCGGATAATTAAATTTAAAAAATATTTTCTTTCTACTTCGATTAATTACAAGGCAATTCAATTAATTTGGTAGAGAGAAAATACTTATTTCAAAGTTAATGTGATTAAGTTTTTTTGTTTGAATTTCCCTCCCCATTCTATAATGTGGTCACCATTGATGATACATCGTATTCATGGTCTTTTGCTGAATGAAAACCGCTACTAAATATTATTGATTCATTGCCATTGGCTATGTTGTTAACATGATTTGCCATAGTTAAAAATAATTCATCTGCTACCTTCTCTCGTAAATACAACACTTCCTGTTCGGCTGTAGAGCCATTTAATGAGCATAAATAAGCCATCTCAAGTACATCTGTAAATAGTATTAAACTAGATAAGGTTGTTTCGTGTGTATGAAATGATTTATTCTTAGATATTTTCAGTATTACATAGCGATATAAAACAATTTTTGCAGGTATAGGCAATTTAATAAAATCCAATGATACTATATTATGCATAATCGAGTCCTTTAGTTGTGGGAAAATAATGATTGAAGAATTCTACGCTCATTTGTAAATAGAAAAACTGTAATAAAATGATGTTTCTCGTGAAAGTAGAATCGTTAAAAAACGCTTTGTTTTTTTAACATATTCTGAGTTAAGATTATCTAACCAGTGTATTTTCCTTTATAGGATCTTTTTCTACGCAATATCTGCAACTAATTGCTTTTGGATAACTTTTAATTGCCTCCGATTCATTTGGGAACATCCCTAAAAACTTAACGTCAAGACGGTTTGGTAGAAACATGCAGCTTTCTTTGTGTACTTCTAAGAATCCTCTGGTATTCGAGTTTGTGTTGATATAGTATTTATTCATATTTTGATGTTGTAAATAAAAAGTATAAAGTTAAAATATTTATCCTCGTGTAACTTAAAGGAAAGTTTGGGATTATTATTGGCTACCAAACAAAAAATATTTCAAATTCTTATTTTAATAGTATTTGTTTATTACTTAGCTTAAGATTGTTTATTCCGAGTCTGTATTTTTTAGGTTTAAGTTGAGTTGTTTCTACTACTTTCTTATGCATAAAACTGTCGAAGTGTACAATTAAAGCACAGTCGTCTGCGTTCCCCCATACGCAAGAATCTAAATTCCAATAAAATGAGTAAGTAATTGCATAGCTGTTTTGTTGTATTGAGTCTTTTCCCGCTTTAGTGTAGAGAATTACAATATCTCCCTCTTTAACTTGTTGATTCTGAAATTTGTAGGTATGTTGTATTTTACGAGATGGCTTATTATGATGGGTATAGCTAGTATCAAGCAGCATATAATGGCCAATATTGGAATCTTCTAATATATCTAGAACAACTCTTTCTGAATCAAGAATTCCATAATCAATTACACCTCTAATTTCTACTCTCATAATGTATATAATTGTATAATAACTTTAGACTTTTTTATGAAAATAGTGCCTTTCTTCTATCTCAATATTGAGATGGGAGAAAGGACACGATTCAAGTTACCAACTTAAAAAACTATCTGTAGTTTTCTTTAAGAAAAAACTGTTTCTCTAATATGGTGGAGTTGATAATAACGTTGCCTATCAATCTCAATAAAAACTCTTTGAATAGGTCTATTTCCCCTTTCGATACTCCTACACTTTTTAGATTGTTCAATTCAATGAGTTTCATTTCTTCAAAAATCAAAAACTCCAATTCGGTATAAGAGAGTTTTTCTTTCTCCAATTGAATAATCCAAATATTGAGATACTTTTTTAAAGTGGATAAAATTATCTCAGCATCCCTTTTAGATGCTTTTTTGTGGTTGATCAGTGCTGATTGTATTAAGTGGTTTATTTCTTTATCCAGGCACTGATAGATTTGTGTTACTTCAAAGTTTGTCATGGTGAATAAAAAGATTAAATTGGTTTACTAAAAACAGATTGAAGATATGAATAACATAATAGATCCGTATATCAAGTCATATAGACTTATGGAATTAGGCTGATGTTATGATACTCCTAGGTCCATATTTGCCATTTTTATTTAGCCATCTACCCTTAGAGTAAATGGTTTTGCCACGTTGGTCTGGCGAGAACACAATCCCTTCTTGAGAGCGGGTTGTATTGTATCGTTCAGACGCATTAGCAATGTCAGTAGGAGCAAGCTCGCCTACTTTATACCAAAGTTCACAGAAAGCCACATTTACAGATTTGTAGTGCCTATTGGGTTCAGATGAATCGGAATATATCACATGCAGCATCGAATTTTTTTCGGATACCAAGGTAATAATTGCTGTGGTGATAGATGCTGGAGAAGGTCTGCCAGTGTTTTCTCCTAGATAATGGATGTGTAAGGCATCCTTATCGGTAGGTAAAATAACTGCATTGTTAAGTATACTATGGTTATACAGGTCAATCAAAGCAACTTCAAGTACATCCCAAGCAACGTTACGGGCTGTTGTAATGGAAGGACTTTGAGGATTTTTATTATTGGCAATAGCATATTTTAATTCGTAATTAGTGTGTATAGGTGCAATAGCTGTAAGTTTGGTAGCCGAAATAGTCCATAAGGAAGCATTGTCGGTACAAAGTGTGACTACATTGCGTTGAAAGTTGTAAAGGACATGAATTCCCATTGGGATGCTGTAGGTTTCTTTACTCATAACTAATTGCTTTTAAGATTAATACAAAGTATTATGTATATTCCAAATATTTTTTTTCGCTTGCTTCGTTTATCAAGCGGTTGCTTGTATGAATAAAGTAGTTGCTTTAATCACAGAAATAGCTGCTTACATGAACAAACCATTTTCTTTAAAAACCAAACCAGTTACTTGGACGACAGAAGTCGTTGCTTTGATAGTTAATCTGCTTACTTTGATAAATAAAGCAACTACTTTTAATGTTCAAAGCAGTCATATTGCTGATTAAACCAGTTGCTTTATTGTGAAAATAGTCCAATTTTTTTAGCATATATTAAATCAGGTCGCAAATATAAATATGTTTTATGACAATCTAATAGTTTTTATGTACAAAAATGCCACACATAGATATTTAAAAGATGTTAAAAAGATACGAGTAGATATTTATTTCACATTTTTAATAAGTACTGACAGGTATCTATTGTTATATTTGTGTAATTGATATTATTTACTAACCATAAATATGAATAATTATGAAGCCTACTCTTTTTAGTTTGCGCGATTTTATGAACAGAGAAGACTGTTCCTTAGCTGAACGGGTTACACTCTTTAAGGAAAACTTTTTAGATCAGTTTGAAGATGAGAAATTAATGAATGCATGGACTAGCTCTGTGGGTTGTGTAGATACTCAAATGAAAATTAGAGATAAGTACACGAATGAAGAACGAACTGTAATAAGTTTTGTCTCAAATAATTATTTAGGATACAGTAAACGCAAAGAAGTAATTGATGCAGGTATCGAATTTATTAAGAGTTATGGATGTGGTATGGGTGCAGCAGCTTGTATTGGGGGTTATGCAGACATCCAACATGAGTTAGAGCAGAAAGTTGCTTCCTTTTTACATTGTGAAGATGCAATGGTATTTTCGGCAGGTTTTAATGCCAATTGTGGTCCTTTATTGGTTATGCTTCGTAAGTGTGATATAGCTTTGGTTGATATGTATGCTCATTCAAGTGTGTTTGAAGGGTTATACAATACGAACACCAAAATAATAAAACACAATGATCCGGAATATTTGGATAAAGCATTAACCATCATGGAAGATAAATATAAAACTAAGATGGTCATTGTTGATGGTATTTACTCGCAAGATGGAGATGTGGCTCCGCTAGCAGATTTATTAAAAGTTTGTAAAAAACATGGTGCCTTATTATGGGTTGATGATGCCCATGGGATAGGCGTTATTGGGGAAAATGGGCGTGGAGCAATAGAACAGTGCAATGTGCTTGGTAAAGTTGATTTTATTACTGGAACACTTAGCAAAGCTATGGGTTCAGTAGGCGGATTTATAGCAGGGTCGCACTTGTTTATAAATTACTTGCGTTATCATGCAAAAACCAGTATCTTTTCAGCAGCTTCTACACCACAATCACTAGCTTCAGCTATTAAATCATTGGAATTGATACAAAAAGAACCTGAGTTGCGCAAGAAAATAAAAGATAATGCCATCTATTTTAGATCTAGACTTATTGAATTGGGTTTTGATACCGGTATTTCTGAAACTCAGATTGTGCCAGTTAAGATAGGGGATGATCTGAAAACTCATAGAATAGCTCGTGCAATGATGGAAAGAGGTGTATATGTGGCTGCCATAACATATCCGGGAGTTAAAATGAATGATGCCCGTCTTCGGTTTGGTATTATGGCTACTCATACGAAAGAACATCTAGATATGACAATAAATGCTTTACTTGAGGTTGATAAAATTTTTGGTATAAGATAAAATTGAATGTATCTTTTTTGTAAGTAATTTTTTTAGTATATTTGGCGCACAAAAATAGTTAACTGCTTAATACAAAATCAAATCAATAAAATTAGTATGGAAGGAAATGTGAAAAAACCAAGAAAACCTCGTCGGACGCATAAAGAATTAACGGAGGTATTGTTTAATGCAGTTACACAAATGATTAATAATCAGAAGTTTAGAGAAATAGGAATTAATGATTTAGCCGAGTTTGCAAAGATAGAGAAGAATTTTATTTATAAGCATTATGGAGATATTGATGGTTTATTGCGTGAGTATATAAATAGAAATGATTACTGGGGAAAAGCTATTTTAGCTGCGGAGACATATGATCAACTGACACATAAGGAAATATTCTCAGTCCTTTTACAAGGTTTATTTACCAGTTTTAGTGAAAATACTGATTTTCAAAATATTATTAGGTGGGAAATCGCATCTTCAAATGAATATATAAAACGAAATTGTAATAAAAGAGAAGAGGAAGCTACTGAGCTGATAAAATATTTTGAGGCTTTTTATTCTAAAAATCCGGAGAAAGATGTGCAGTGTTTGTTTGCTTTACTCTCAGCTGGAATATATTATCTTATTTTGCATAAAAATATTTCTACATTTGCCGGTGTTGACTTCTCTAAGAAGAATCAAGAAAGTAGAATTATAAATGTGGTTAACCGTGTTACTGAAATGTTTTTTGAAGCAGATAATAAATATATAGGAATTGTAAAGCGTTTGTTAGAAAGAGACAATTCCGTAACAGATATAGCTGCAATTTTAGATATCCCAATTGATGAAGTTCTTTTAATAAAATCTAAAATTTAGATTTTATTACTTTAATAAATAAGAAAGACCGATAGTGATTATTTGCTATCGGTCTTTCTTATTCTTCATACATTAAATATTTATTTCTGATTGGGTTATACATATTCAAATCGTTTTGCCATGTGAGGCGAATTTCATCTTCATTCAATCCTTTCATTATTTGCTTTCTAAGTAAATCAGTGCCAGCTAAATTGTCAAAAAATACAGGGTGTGAAAAAAACTTTGCTTTTTTATCGGAAAGTTTATAAAATTCCATAAGGTAATTTAAGTGAAGTCCACCTTCAATATTTCCCTCTCTTAAATCAAGACCAAAACAAGTTGTATCCTTGTAGAGTGGATTTGTATCCATACCAACTATTGGCTTTGGTGTGAACTCAAAGTTGCCATATCTTTTATCAGGGTAACCTATAACTTGAAAAGGGAACTCTGTTCCACGCCCAACACTAATTTCAGTACCTTCAAATAAACATAATGAGGGGTATAGTTTAATCGCTCTATCATTTGGTAAATTTGGAGAAGGTTTAATTGGCAAAGAATAGGTTTGTTTATGTTTCCATCCTTCAATAGGGATAACTTTTAGTTGGCAATGTATTCCATTTTTCAACCATCTTTCACCATTTATCATTAATGCCAATTCTCCCACTGTACAACCATGCAACATTGGTATCGGATCAATCCCTACAAAGGAGCAGAACCGTTTATCTTTTAAAACAGGTCCATCAACATAATCATTAGGATTAGGTCTATCAAATACGATTAAAAGCTTATTATTTTCCGCACAAGCTTCCATTACATAGTGCAATGTGCTTATATAAGTATAGAAACGAGCACCAACATCCTGAATGTCAAAAATAACAATATCAACATCGCTAAGATCTTCTGTACTTGGTTTTTTGTTCTTACCATATATAGAAATAAGAGAAATGCCTGTTCTATTATCTTTGGAGTTTTCAATAACTTCACCAGCATCAGCAGTTCCACGGAATCCATGTTCAGGTGCAAATACTTTCTTTATATTTATACCTAAGTTTAATAAGGTATCTAATAAATGTACATTGGTTACAATGGAAGTTTGATTTACTACCAAGGCAATTCGTTTACCTTTTAATAGCGGTAGATATTCTTCTGTTTGTTCTGCTCCAACTCTAATTTGAGCAAACGTATAGCTAGAAAACAGAACAAAAATTAATATTGAGATTTTCCTTTTCATTTTATATTAACCAAAAATACGCTTTTTTTTCTTACTTTGTAGATCAAAAATAACTTATGATGAATCCATTAGAATTAATTGAGAAATATTATCCGCTTGATGGAAAAACATATCCTATACTAGTTAATCATGGACGATTAGTAGCAAATAAATGTTTTTCAATTGCTAAAAATAAACCTGATTTAGGCATAGATTTAGAGTTTATTGAACAAGCTGCAATGCTCCATGATATAGGTATTTGTTTTACTAACTCCCCTAAGATAGGATGTTATGGTTCAAATATTTATATCTGTCATGGATATCTTGGCTCGGAACTATTATTAAAAGAAGGGTATCCAAAACTTGCATTAGTTTGTGAACGACATACTGGAACAGGAATAAGCAAAGAGGAAATAGAGCGTAGAAAGCTACCTTTACCACATCGAGATATGATTCCTATTTCTATAGAAGAACAGTTAATATGCTTTGCTGATAAGTTCTTTTCAAAGTCTAAACCGTATAAGGAGAAATCTATTGAAGAGATAAGAAATTCTTTAGCGAAATTTGGTCATGAATCTGTTGGTAGATTTGATGCGTGGTGCAAAGTTTTTCTTTAAAGTTAGATGTCTATATTATAGAAAGAAGCGACTAATTCTTAATGATTTAGTCGCTTCTTTCTATAATAATAGAATTTTATTCTTGATTCAAAGTAACACGTTTAAAGCCTGTAGCTGTAGCATTATTTTGTTTTAAGTATTGAGCTACTGTGATTTTACTGTCTTTAATAAATGCTTGTTCAACTAATGTAGATTCTTGGTAGAATTTGTTTAAACGACCTTCAGCAATTTTATCTAACATATTCTCAGCTTTTCCTTCTTGACGAGCTTTCTCACGCGCAATGTCAAGTTCTTGTGCAATAACTGTAGCTGGTACAGAACTTCTATCCAAAGAAACTGGATTCATAGCTGCAGCTTGCATAGCAACATCTCTAGCAACTTGTTTGTCGATACCTTCTTCTGCAAAAGCAACAATTGTTGCTAATTTGTTTCCAGGGTGAATATAGGCTGTAGTAGTTGCGCCATTTAAAAATTCATAAAAATCCACTTCCATTTTTTCACCTGTAATTCCAGATCTTACTGCAACTAATTCAGCTATTGATGTACCATCTACTGTCAATGTGAGTAAATTTTCTTTATTAGCAGGTTTGTTTGTTAAAACTGCATCTAAGATTGATTGTGTTAAAGCAACAAAATCAGCGTTCTTAGCAACAAAGTCTGTCTCGCATCTCAATGCTAATACAGCTGCAAAAGAACCATTTGTACCAGCTAATACACAGCCTTCAGAAGCTTCACGATCGCTGCGTTTAGCTGCAATAGCTTGTCCTCTTTTACGAATTATTTCAATTGCTTTATCTAAATCTCCGTTTGCTTCGGCCAAAGCATTTTTACAATCCATCATGCCGGCACCTGTCATGGTACGCAATTTGGATATTTCAGCCATTGTTACTGCCATAGTTTATAATGTTTTAGTATATGATTATCAAAAAAACGCTACAAACGAACTGTTCATATAGAGCAAATCTGTTTGTAGCGCAATATTCTTTAATTGAGATTACTCTTCTGTTTCTTTGATGAATTTAAGCGCGACATTAGCATTCAATGCTTCTTCATCTTCTTTCTTAGCTCTTTCTTTCTTAGGGAATCTTGGCTTTTTATCTTTTTGAATAGGAGCTTCAGATTCATCAGTTTCTACTTTATCAGCTTTTCTTTCTTGTAATCCTTCTTCAATTGCTGCAATCATTACAGATAAAATGATATCGATAGATTTTGTCGCATCATCATTTGCTGGGATAACGAAGTCAATATCGTTTGGATTTGAGTTGGTATCAACAATACCAAACACTGGAATGCCTAAACGCTTCGCTTCTTTAACAGCAATATTTTCTTTCATTACATCTACAACGAACAATGCAGATGGAAGACGATTTAAATCGGCAATACTACCTAATGTTTTATCTAATTTAGCGCGTTGACGAGTTATTTGCAGTCTTTCTCTCTTTGACATATTTTCAAAAGTGCCATCAGTAGCCATTTTGTCAATAGTAGTCATTTTTTTTACTGCTTTACGGATAGTTGGGAAGTTCGTTAACATACCTCCAGCCCAACGCTCAGTAATATATGGCATCTGAACAGATAATGCTTTTTCAGAAACAACGTCCTTTGCTTGTTTTTTTGTAGCAACAAAAAGTATTTTTTTACCTGATTTGGCAATTTGTCTAATTGCAGCAGCCGCCTCATCAATCTTTACAACTGTTTTGTGTAAATCAATAATATGAATACCATTACGCTCCATAAAGATATAAGGAGCCATTGCAGGATTCCATTTTCTTTTTAAGTGTCCAAAATGACAACCTGCATCTAATAAATCTTGAAAATTTGTTTTTGACATGTCTTTTATTATTTCGTTTACTTTCTTTTTAAAAACGCAACTACTAAGTAGTCACGCAAAGCGTGAGTCTTACCAGTTTAGATACTAAACTCAAATGTTTTATTGATAAATAACAAATTGGAAATACAACATATTGTGTTTCGAATTTGAATCCAATAAATTAACGTTTGCTGAATTGGAATTTTTTTCTTGCTTTTGGTTGACCTGGTTTTTTACGCTCAACTTCACGAGGATCACGAGTCATAAATCCTTCACTTTTTAATGCAGGTTTATCATCAGGATTGATTTTCACTAATGCACGAGCAATCGCTAAACGCAATGCTTCTGCCTGACCTTTAAAACCACCACCATCAAGATTTACTTTGATGTCATATTTTTCTACAACACCTAATTTGTTTAAAGGTTGTTTTACCACATATTGTAGAATAGTTGATGGAAAATATATAGTTATATCACGTTTGTTAATTGTGATTTGACCTTTTCCTTCGCTAACGAATACACGAGCAACTGCTGCTTTTCTTCTTCCTAATGCATTTATTACTTCCATATCAATTATTTAAGAGCATTTAAATCAATTACTTTTGGTTTTTGAGCTGCCATATTGTGTTCTGCTCCACCAAATACATATAGGTTACCTAACAATTGTGCTCCAAGACGATTTTTTGGAAGCATACCTTTAATTACTTTTTTAATTAGCTTTTCAGGGCTTTTTTCTAGTAATTTTTCAGGAGTTATTTCTCTTTGACCTCCAGGAAAACCTGTATGTCTGTAATAAATACGATCAGACCATTTATTACCTGTAAGTACTACCTTCTCAGCATTAATAATTATCACATTATCCCCACAATCAACATGAGGAGTGAAGCTTGGTTTGTATTTACCTCTTAAAATTTTAGCTACTTTAGAGCTCATACGACCTAATACTAAATCGGTAGCATCAACTATGACCCATTCTTTTTGAACGGTAGCCTTATTGGCTGATATTGTTTTGAAACTTAATGTATCCACTATAAATAAATTTTTTATTAGTTAAAATGGTTTTTTCATTTATATCCTTTCCTCTTCGTGTAGGCTAATCCACGAGGCTATTTGATTATAAATGAAATAACTATAATGCCGGACAATAAATCGGACTGCAAAAATACTTCTATTTTTCGAATCTCAAAACAAATAGAGCCTTTTATATCAATATTTTTTTAATTTTAAATAATATATGATTTTCATTTGAACTTTGTATTTTTGACTTTTACTAATTTACTGTAATTGATGGCTAGATTAACCGCAAATTTCTTTAAACAAGATGCTTTAGTTTTAGCACCATTGCTATTAGGTAAGAAACTTGTTCGAGTTTCCGATAATGGTGTTAAGAATGAATATGTAATAACAGAAGTGGAGATATATAGAGGCGAAGAAGATTTGGCTTGTCATGCTTCGAAGGGGAGAACACAAAGAACTCAAGTGATGTATAACTCAGGTGGAGTATTATATGTTTATTTGGTATATGGCATGTATTGGATGTTGAATATTGTAACAGGAGAAGAAAATAATCCGCAAGCGATATTAATCCGTGCTCTTGAAGGTACAACTGGTCCTGGTCGAGTTGGTAAATTATTAATGTTGGATAAAAGTTTTAATACAGAGAATTTATCTGATTCTAAAAGAATTTGGTTAGAAGATAGACCTATAATTGATACTTATAAAACTTCAATCAGAATAGGTATCGATTATGCTTCTGAAGAATGGAGACTGAAGCCATGGAGGTTTTATTATTAAATGAGGGGCTTTCCAAAAAAGATCTCAATTCCACTATCAGAATTGAATATTTGAAAGAAACCTTTGATTGACGTCCAACAAAAATAACAAAAAAGGGGCTGTACGAAAAGTATCGGACAGCCCCTTTTTTATATAAGTTTATTATTTTTTCTTTTTGCTTTTGCTTCCTTTACCTTTTGTGGGTGCTTCCTTTTTGTCTGTTGGAATAACAAATGACAACATTAACTCATGTGTATTACTACTGATTGTAGTTGAACCAAGACTCATTTCATAAGAATATCCAACACGAAGGGATTTCCATTCTAAACCAATCATTGCCGAAAATCCCGCTCCCGGACGAAGACTTAGACCAGCCCAATACACTTTTTCAAAAAAGGAGACTACGTTAATATCAATAACATTTGTCAGCCCTGAATTCATATAAAGGATTGATGGAGCTAGAGATATATCATTTGAAACAGGAAGCATACCTCTAATATAACCATAATAAGTTTGTGTAGCAGTTAAGCTTGTAGCAGGACTCATATATCCTAGGTGGTTTATTGATGCACCTATTAAAACTGAAGGTGTAGAAAATTCAACACCAAAGTCAAAATCTGGATTTATCTTACTAACTGTTTCCGGTATTCCAAGCTCAGGATTGAAAATATGACCACTGGTTGAAGAAAAGTCGTTCCCCATATCCAATACACCAGCAGATGCACCTAATGACAATACTGCTTTTTCTGATATATCCATGCCGTAACAATATGCTAACTTACCATTAATAGCTTTATTGGCAATCCCAAGTTTGTCGTAAGAGAAGACACCTCCAAAACCAGATTTCAAACCTTCATTAAAATAATGAATATTTAATAAAGTATATGTAGGGGCTCCATCAAATCCTGCCCACTGTATACGATTTATATTAAAAATGTTGATTTTGTCACTATTCCCAATACCAGCAGGATTAAAATTTATACGAGAAAATAATTGTGATGAAAGCGCAGGGCCAATATCGTGTTGCGAATAAATTGAGCTAAAGCTTACAATTGCAATAAACAGTGTTATGATAGTTTTTTTCATAATCTAAAACTAGATATATATTATTTTATTTGTTTGGTGGCTTTTGTTGGCACCGTTGTATTATTATTTGTTTTTATTTTCTACCGGTAAAACATCTTGTTTTTTATCAGTAACTGTATTTTTTACATCTTTAGCATTTATACTATCTGTTTTCATTGCAGCTTTTGTTTTTGAAACATTCGCTTTTGTATCAACAGGCACAGTTTGTTTTTTGTCCGTAACTGCAGCTTTTGCATCCGTAGCCGGCTTACTGCCAACTTGTGTTGGTGTTTTTGTATTTACTGTAGTTTTTGCATCAACCGTTGTCGTTTGTTTTTTATCGGTGACAACTGTTTTCGTATCAGTGGCAGGTTTAGTACCAACTTGTGTTGCCGATTTTGTATTTACCGTTGTTTTTGCATCAACCGTTGTCGTTTGTTTTTTATCGGTGACAACTGTTTTCGTATCAGTGGCAGGTTTAGTACCAACTTGTGTTGCCGGTTTTGTATTTACTGTTGTTTTTGTATCAACCGTTGTCGTTTGTTTTTTATCAGTGACAACCGTTTTTGTATCCGTAACCGGTTTACTAACAACTTGTGTTGCTGGTTTTGTATTTACCGTTGTTTTTGTATCAACCGTTGTAGTTTGTTTTTTATCAGTAACAAATGTTTTTACATCCATAACCGGCTTACTTCCAACTTGTGTTGTTGTTTTTGCATTACTTCCTGTCGTTTTTGTATCAACAGGAATTGTTTGTTTTTTATCTGTAGTAGTTGCTTTAACTTCAGTAGTAGGTTTCTTATCGGTTTTTGGGGCAACAGCAGGAGCTTGAATAGGTTTTGATTCACTAGGAGATGTTTCCGTAGGAGTAACCCCTGCATCTGGTGTTTTTGGTTTTTCTTGTCCTACTATGCTAATTTCACAGCGTCTGTTTTGTGCATAATCATCTTCAGTCTTTGGATTTTCAATAACAGGCATAGATTCACCAAAGCCTTTGGTTACAATATTAGCTGCAGGGAATCCTTCTTTGATAAGCATTTGCTTAACAAAATTAGCTCGATTGAGAGATAACCTCATATTATATTTCTCGGAACCTTTTTGATCGGTATGTCCCGCAACTTCAAAAGTGGCACCAGGGAACTGCTTCATTTCAGTCACCAATTCTTTGAATTGTTCCAGGAACTCAGGTTTTAATACATCTTTATCGAAATCAAAATAGAATAACACAAAATTCCACTCCGGAATAATTACCGATTTCATTTCAGGTTCCGATTCCGGCTGTATGGCAATAGGATCAGGTATAATTGGTTTATCCGGTTGTTTTCTAAATAAAAAGATATCATCTTTTCCTTTTGGATTTCGATTCGAAACTAAAAAAATATTTTTATCATTTCCAATTAGATTGAAATCATTCATCCCTGAATTAATTGGTTTGTCTAGGCCTACAGCTTTTGTCCATTGTCCTTTTACAAAAGAAGATCTAAATATATCCATACCCCCCTTGCCCATAGAAGTGAAATATAATGTTGTATCTCCTACACAAAAAGCATAATCTTCTTTGGTAGTAGTATTTATATTCTTACCTAAATTTTGTGGTTTGCCCCAAGTACCATCTGCTTTTTGATCTATAAACCAAATATCGGTACTTCCTACATTGCCATATTCTTTCGCTTTAATATTAGCTGTAAAATATAGTCTTTTGCCATTTTTAGCTAAAGCAGGGTTTTTAAATCCTGTAAGACCGGTAGGTTTATAACTCCAACCGGCACTTAACATAAATGAAGCTTTATTGCGCTGACCACCGGTTCCTTCAATTAGCATTTTTTTAGGATCACCCCATTTGCCTTTCACAACAGACGATTCATATAATGCATAATCTTTTTCGAGCGAGTTGTATTTGGAAAAATATAATTTCCCGCCTACACTATCAAACGCAACTGTACCTGCTAAACCTAATTCGCTTAACTCTTTTGAAATTTTCGGTTTACCTATATCTCCATTTTCTTTAATGGTAGCTGTAAATGCCACAGGTTTATTATTCTTCCCTTTTGGATCTGGTTTGAGAAGAATAATTTGGTTGTTTCTGTAAAACGAAATATTATTTTCTTTGGCTGCAGTGTTAATAGAAGCAGGTAGTAAATCATAGCCGGTTTGATATTTTTTATCAATAGCCTGCGCTTGCAAACCCATTGAAAGGAACACGGTAGATGATAGCAGTAATGTAATGAACTTATTTCTCATTTTTGATATAGAGCTTTATATTATTTTATTTTTTGTTATTTGACAACTTCTACAGAACCTTTCATTTCTTGTAATTTACCGTTGACATCTTTGAATTGGATTACATAAAAATAAACTCCGGCATCTGCTACTTTTCCGTTATAAGTACCATCCCAACCTTCAGTTCCAACAGATGCAATCTTTTGTCCATAGCGATTAAATATAGTAATTGTATAATTTCCAAGATTTGTTGATATATCTTCACCTGTGATAAAATCAGTTTTACCAAAGAGTTTGTTAGAATCACCATTTGGATTGATTAAGGTTGTTAAGGTTACTTTACCAAGTGTTATTGCATCAGAGGTAGCAGTTGCACTGCATAATTTATCTGGATCTTGTACTAAAACAGTGTAAACATTGTTCGAAGTTTGTGTTACTTGATCAGTAAATGAAGATACATTTCCCTTAATAGGATTCCATGCGTAAGCAAATCCTGTAATATCAATAGGGGTGACAATATCTGCGGTATATGTTACAGCCCCACCTGCACTTGGCAAGGAATTCTGTGTGAGAAATTGATCACTTTTCGAACTGATTTTTACTTCAAATGGAGGATTTGCTGTAACTGATGCTTCTTTAACAAAAGGTCCTTCACAAGTACTTACAGAGGTGATTCTGAAATCAGTCGTTTCTGTTGGATTAAATTTATATTGGAGCCCACTTAAAGGTACAAACGATCCAGAACCGTCTTTCATTTCAAATATATCATTAGTAGAGCCTGATGAAGTAGCAGTAACAGTTACTTCAGTTTTGCCATCTCCACACACTTTTTGAGGATCTGCATTTATTGAATTGTCAAGTTTGGCCGGTGTAGAGATGGTAAAATTATCCACTACCATACAACCATTGGCTGGATAGACATTCTTAACCGAATATGTTTTAGTTTCGCCAAAATCATTCGTAATATTTATAGTTTTAGAAGTTTCGCCTGTATTCCACAAATATGTAGGTGTATTTCCTCCAAAATCAGGGTGGTTAGAACTTAAACTGGTTATTGTTGTCCCTTTACATTGAGTAATGGTTCCAGAAGCTGGATTTTGTACTATATCTTTTGCTTTGACTATAATAGTATCTACTACCATACAACCATTGACAGGATAAGTATTTTGAACCCAATATGTTTTAGTTTCACCATAATTATTAGTTATATTAATAGTTTTGGTTGTTTCACCGGTATTCCATTTATAAGAAGGCGTATTTCCTCCAAATTCAGTATCTCCATAACTTTTTATTGAAGTACCTTTACATTGATCAGGTAAAATAGTTGGAATGATAGGATCAGCAGCACTTCCTTTTATATCCTTTGTTTTCACAAATATTGAATCAAGCACTATTTTACAATTAGCCATATCCATCATTTTCACTGAATACCATTTTCCTATACCATAGTCATCTGTTAGAGTAATTGACTCTGTTGTAACTGGATTTGTTGGAGTACTTGTGCTCCAATAATATGCTGGAGGATTAATAAATCCTCTGTTAGGTAGAGTGCTATTATAAGCACTTTTAATGGTTGATCCTTTACATACAATCATAGGTGCTGCCACAGTTGCGGAATTGTAAGAAATTCTATCTACAATTTGTATTGAAGTTGTTGCGGTTTCAGTTAGACCGCTTGTATAGCAATCACTAGTCATTTTATTAACAGTCAATGTAATTGTATATAATCCTGCTGTTGCATAAGTATGAGAAACGGTATTATCGGGATAGTTTTTTATTACTTTTGCAGTTCCATCACCAAAATCCCACTCTATTGTACTATAGGAACCGACTACAGTTGCCTGACAATCTAACACCTTATCCTGGCATCCCAGAGGTGCATCTGAATTCGCTGATGGGTCACCATTAATATAGAACGTTGTTTGTGCTTTCCTTGCAGCAGAACCCGCAGAATATCCATAACCTGCATTTTTACCTTGAGAACCATAAACAACCGCTGTGAACCCCCCCTTATCTGGAGCTTGATCATTTATCAAAGTATATGTCGTGTTGGGATCAATACCCGCAACAATTGCTTGAGAATAAGTTGTGTCACTTGGAATTTTTGTCCATGTAGCACCATAGGTGGGAAGATATTGACCATTTAATTTGGTTGAATCACATATAGAAGTTAAGGAAGTAACAAGAACACTATGTTGTGTGATATTAGCATTGGCTGTTGCGGCAAATGTAATGTTAGTCAAATATTGTTCTTGTGGAGCTAGGATAATCAATGCAGGTCCGCCATCTGCATTTGATCCGGTATTCTGACCGGTTGTGAATAATCCAGCTTCAACAGGTTTATTTGTATGAATGGAACAACCGACATTAAAACTATCGCGATATTGATAATATTCACTTTGATTAAGCGTTGCTACATGTTTTCCATTACAAGTTACATCAGTACACGGTTGTGAAGCCACAACTCTAACAACCATAGATCCGTAGGAATCAGTTGATCCAACTATATAGTTACTTCCCCATAAATGAACAGGAAACATTTGATCATATTCATAATCACCATTATTATATGGATCGTTCACACCACTACCATGTTGTGAACCAGCAAATAAAGCGATTTTTTTACATTTGTTTCCCGATGTGTTTCCATCATCCTTGACTCTAACCAGAGTACCTGTTAAATCGTTATTTCCATTGGCTAATATATCACCACTTTGAGCTCTAAGCAAATATGTTTCGCCCTTTTTCAAGGTAACATTAATAATCTTATTAATATCATCAGATGCCGCTTGACCATCTAAAACACAAGTGGGTAAGATTTCTATATCTACAGAAGCAGTAGTATCGGCATTAACAATTAGTGCCTCTGAAGGCCAATATCCATTGCCATTAGGACCAACCGTATTACCCGGACGACTTACCACATAATATTTGTTTCCTAAAGCTTCAACTGGATATATGTTAGCAACATCAACTGTATTTGCACCACTTAAACCGGCATAAACAGAAACTTTTAATTCGGTCTTTTTATCAGTAAGAAATGTTTGAATCATATATCCTTTTTTCTCAGGATTATTTGCTTTAATTGTATAACAATCAGGAAAGGTACCCGTAGTAGCAGCGGCAGTTGTTATATCTCCACCAACGGTGTTCTCATTAGAACTTCCACCATCAATATGAGCAAGAGGAATATTATTGCTACCTGCAACTATGTTTATCGTAGTTTTAACTCCGGTAGGACTCGTAAATATGGCAACACCATTAGCTGGAGATGAAATTGACATGGTTAAGTCTTTTGTACGACCTTCTCTCCCTCGCATGATACTAAAGAAGAACATAGAACCCTGTGTGCTTGGTGGAGTTACAGCACTTACTTCTGCTGTAAAGAAGCTTGCAATTAAAAATAATAATATAATAATTCTTTTCATATCTTGATTTCTTTTCTTTTGTGTTTTTCGAATTCCTTTAATAACTGATTTTATTTACACCACATTTCTTTCTCAGTTTGTGTCTGAATCGGTTGATTAGTCTTACTTAAATAAATATATGGAATATAAATATCTCCTGCAGTACTTGTATTTGTAATGTAAATTTCTGTATCAGTAATACTATTTATGGTTTGTGTTAATTCGGATCCTTTGTTACCAATATTGCTATAATTAACAAATGAACCAGATGCTATATCTGCTGTATTTAGATTGTTTGTTATAGTAAAAGTTCGGTTCGATCCCGGAGCATAAACATTTGCTAGAATAGTACCTACGCTATCTGAAGTGATTGTTAATTTCTCTCCCGGAGCTAATTTGTAAGCACCATATTGGGTAGTTGTTGTAGCTTTAACATCTGCAGTAGGGTCATATACCCCACCTGTTATAAAAGCAGGTACTGGGAAATTAGCCCCATCCATTTTAGAAGCATACGGATATTTATGATTTACGCCGGCACCGGTAGTAAATGAGAAAGTTTTTGTCGGTGATGGATTTCCAAACATATCGGTAAATGCCCCTGCAGGAATTGTTACTGTATATGTAGTTGAACCAGTCAATCCACTGAAAGGGATTGTTACTTGTGTTAAACCATTTGCAGGTATTGCATTTGGTGTAAGTGTAGCAGCACCAAGTGTAATTGCACCTGTACCTAATTTTACATTCTCACTAAAAGTAAGTGTAATCACACCTGCTAAAGATTCATCCACACTTAAGTCAGCAGGACTTGTTGAAACAAAAGAAGGAGGCGTATTATCTTTTGTAGTGGTTACTGTATATGTTTTAGTCGCACCGCTTTCTGCCTTCACAGTTATATTAACTGGGTTTGTAAAATTAGTAGGGAAAGCAGGAGAAATAATAGTTGATAAAGGAGATATTGAGTCTGTAGGTGTTATACTTGTTATAACACTAGTTCCTGCAACGGTTACTGAAATTGTTTTATTAAAATCATCAATTGACACCATTTCATTTGGAGTACCAAGACTAAATTTCCCAATGTTACATGCAGTGCTGGCAGGCGCTTTTTGTACACGCACCCAATACGTTTTTGTAGTTGTGCCATCTTGAGCTGTTATAGTATAAGGAACAATACTCGTGAAGTTTTGAGCTACACCGGTATTGGGTGATGTGGCAGAAACCAATGGTGAAGTAGTGTAAGTTGGAACAAGTGAGGCCATTTGAGCAGGTGTTGTTGAAAACGGCACCGTTACAATGATAGAATCTTTAACAGCACCAGCTGCAGGTATAAATTGAGGCGTTCCAATTTCACTTGGTATAGTAAAAGTCAAAATGTTACATCCTGTACTAGCCGGGGTTTTACTTACAGTAACTGTGTAAGTTCTAGTATCTGTACCATCAGTTACTACATACGATACAGGACCGGTAAAATTTTTAGGTGTAGTTGCATCGGCAGGAGTAACAAAACTTGTACCTGGTTCTAATGTAAATGTTGGTAGGATAGAATTTAAATTAGTTGCGAAAGGAACTGTAACTGTAATAGTACCCGTTGTAGCATTCACTGTGTTTACAGCGGCAACTGACCCGGCAAGTGTAAATCCATCAATAATTGGACCTAGAGAATTGGTAAATACTTGTATACCAAAAATATAAACACCACTACCACCACTTGTTGAAAGTTTAATCGTAGAAGTACCTGTTATAGTAGCAGGTATGGTAAAAGTGCTTGTTTGAAGTGCTCCCGTATGAGTAACCGGAGATCCGGTTAAAAGAGTAGAATTACAAGTAGCAGATAAATCTCTTTTTGTAGAACCCCATGTAACCGTGATACTACCTCCATTATTTAAAGCAAGATTATTGAATACCATATTTCCTGTAGAACTGGTATTTGTGAAGTATGCAGTCATACCCATTACTGCAGTGCCTGAAGGTGATGTTGTGCCTTGTGTTATTGTATAGGCTCCGTTAGAACTAGTTACCGGATTTGAAGACGAGCTAGATGTTAATGTCTCAATAGTAGAGAAATCATTTGAATAAATTAATACTGAAGCAGCATTAATATTTAATGATAAGCAAAAAACAAATAGCAAAGCAGTGCATTTTAGAATTATGTTTTTCATAAACATTTAAAGTCAATTAATATAATAAAAGTGTGTTTTCGATTCTTAATTAAAATGCTTTATTAAGCCTTTATGGCAAGGTTAATCCATAAAAGTTTAATTTTAAGCGTACAAATATAAGCTAACTATATCATTTTTAATAAATAAATAAATAGATTTTATGTTAAAAATCATGATATTATTTGTTTTTAAATTATTTTACAACTTCAACAGAGCCTTTCTTTTCAACTGATTTACCACTAGCGTCTTTGTATTGGAGCACATAAAAATAGACACCGGCATCTGCTACTTTTCCTTTGTATGTTCCGTCCCAACCGGTGTTTTTAGTATCGGATATCTTTTGACCATAACGATTAAATATTACTAGTGAGTAATCTCCGAGGTTTGTAGTTAGTGGTTCGCCGGTTACCATATCATTGGTACCAAAAGTTTTGTTTAATGATCCATTTGGATATAATAGTGTCGTTAATGTTATGCTGCCAAGTAAAATAGAGTCGGAAGTAGCTGTAGCGCTACATAAATTGTCTTTATCATTCACCAACACAGAATAAGTAGTGTTTTTTGTAACAGTTTCAGTAAATGAAGCATTAATGCTTGACAATGGTGTCCAAGTATATTTGAAACCTGTTGGATCTACTGCTGTAGTGATTGCTGAAACTGTAACGTTTCCACCTGTGATAGGCAATAGATTTGCCGCAAGGAAATTAGGACTGGTTAAAGTTATTTCAACATCAAAAGTTGGATTTACTTGTACTTGAACAACATTACTTTCATGTGCAGTAGGAGTGCAGGCTCCGTTTGAAATATACTGATACCAAGTTGTTGTATTCGGTGTCTCTTTTTGAATAAGTCCGGATGCGCCACCAATTGGATTCCAAGTGCTTCCTCCATTAGTTGAGTATTGCCAGTTACTGCTAGTAACCGGACCTGATTCACTTGCAGTAAGCGTTATTTCAGTTCCTTCGCAAACTTTCGGTTTGTCTACTACTAATGAATTAGTAATTGGAGCTACCATGTCTATAGTAATTGTTTGTGGTATTGAAGTGCAAGGCGCTGACAATGGACATATTTTATTCTCAGAACTAACCCGGTATATAGTTTTTACCGTTGGATTTACAGTTAAAATGGATTTTAATTTATCGAAAGCGGGTGAAGTAAGGGTGATCCAAGTAGTTCCTCCATCTGTGGATGATTCCCATTTCCAATTGGTTATATCTCCGTAACCTCCAGATGCCCAAAATGTACTTAACGTTACGGGAGCACCCGGACATGGTGTTTGATTATCTGCGCTTATAGGAGATATAATAGGAGCCACACATACCTTAAAGTCAATAGTAATTGTTTGTGGTGGTGACGTGCAAAGAGATGACGATGCACATATTTTATTCTCAGTACTAACTCGGTACATTGTTTTTACCGTTGGATTTACAGTTAAAATAGATTTTCCTTTATTGAAAGGCGGTGAAGTAAGTGTAGTCCAAGTAGTTCCTCCATCTGTGGATGATTCCCATTTCCAATTGGTTATATCTCCGTAACCTCCAGATGTCCAAGATGTACTTAACGTTACTGCTTCACCCGGACATGGTGTTGGATTATCTGCGCTTATAGGGGAAATAGTAGGTAATGCACATGTCTTTGTAATTGTCATCGATTGAGAAATGGTATAACAACCACTAGGAGTATCCGTTGTAGCACTGATACAAGTAGCGGCATCTCCGGCTACGATTAAACGTAAATAGGTGCGGTCACAAAATCCGGTAATATCAACAGGCGCAATTGTTATATCAGGTACTCCAATTGAATTCCAACTAACTCCATCAGAACTACTTTGAAGTAAATAATATGTTGTTGGATATAGCGTTGATGCTGAAGCCGCTGCTGCAACTGTAATATGTGTGATTGTTGAATCGGAGACAGTAACATTAGAACTTGATGTTCCCGATTGACTTAAACTTACAAGCGGCAGACAGGCTTTGAATTGAATATCATCAATTAAAATATCATTTCCATTGGTTGCATTTACATTATTTGTTATTTCCACTTTAACAGTAGAATATGCAGCAGAATTAAATGGATAAGTTAATTGATACCATTCTGGAGCCCCTGTTGAACTTTCTGTGGGACTAGCTGTTGCTGAACCATCATCCAGTTTGGTATAAGTTCCATCCGGATTTTTCCCGTAAATATTAAAAGTAATATTGGGGTCGGTAGCATTACTTCTATGTGCATTGGCATACCATGCTGAAAATTCTAAATTGGTACCGCTACACACCCCCACTTCTTTACTATAAAAAACAATACCTGCGGTATTTCCGGCATTAAAAAACAACATACCACCATAGGTGCCGGTTGGATATGGCGTAATTTGTGATGTGTGGTCGTAACCATTTACAGCCCAACTGCTTGAATTATTAGGGTTTGAAACAATGGCATAGTTACCGTCACTTACATCACCTGAACCATCATAAGGTATATTTATAATTGAAGTAGAAGTTGTTCTTGTTGTTTCATCAGGATATGTACCAAAATCTTCATGAAAAAGAGTTACTGGAATTGTCCCAGCTGGACAACTTGTAGTACTAACCTTTGTGTATGTGAAGTTTTGTGGTAACGAAGGATTTCCAAACATATCTACAAATGTTCCTGCAGGATAATCAAAGGTATAAGTATCTCCATCAACTAATCCGGAATAAGGAATTGTAACTGAAATTGATCCGGTACCAGAAATAGCGTTTGGTGTTAATGTAACAGGAATACCCGTAGTCATGTCTGTTAGGGTGATAGTGCCGCTACCTAAAACAACTTTCTCTGCAAAGTTCAGAGTAATATTACCGGCAGCATTTGCAATACTTGAATTTATGGCAGGGTATATAGAAACAATTGCAGGCGGAGTTGTATCCGCAGATACTGTCACAGTGTATGTTTTTGTAGTACCATCTTCTGCTTTTACTGTTATTGTTACAGGACTGCTAAAGTCTGTAGGAACTGCAGCTGTTAAAGTAGATAAAGGAGAGGTCGTTATAGTTGCGGTTAATGCAGTTTTATTTACAGTAGGACCAACACCTACCGTTATAGTATTAGTAGTATTGTCAATAGTTATAGTTTCGGGAGAAAGTCCAAAAGTAAATGAGGTGATATTACAAGCACTGCTTGCTGTGGCTTTCGTTACAGTAACGGCATAGTCTTGTGTTGAACCATCTTCCGCCTGTACTGTATAGGTTTTTGGAACACCTGCAGTAAATATCTGTCCACCGGTTGTTACTAAAGTTGCAAGAGGAGAAACGCTTACTGTGGGGATTTGTGCTACAGCTAAGTTTGAAGAAAAAGGGACTACTACGGATATTGTTTTAGCTGTTTCATCGATAGTACCTGTAACTCCGAGTAGACTGAAAGCTGTAATTGATTTAGCTGTGCTTGCAGGAGTTTTTGTAACGGTAACAGTATAAATTTTTGTAGTTGAACCATCTGTCATATTATAAGTTACCGGAGCATTGAAATTTTTTGCCGCTGTTTGATCAGCAGGGGTAACAAAGCTTGTTCCTCCGGCTAATACAAATGTAGGCACTAATGAACTTAAGTTTGTGGCATAAGGAACTGTCACTGCTATTGCTCCCGAAGTTACATCGATTGTACCGGCAACTCCGGCCAATGTGAAATTATTGATAACAGGTCCTGCAGGAGTAGTATAAACAGTTACGTCAAAAATGTAAACACCACCACCACCACTTGATCCAAGAGTTATGCTAGTATTACCAGTTATAGAGGAAGGAATGGTAAAATTATCAGTAACAATAGTGCTTCGATCTGCGCTTGCTAATGCCGGATGAGTTCCTATATTTGTCCCAATAGCAGTGCCTGAAGCAACATTTAAGGCGCGAGAAGAAGTAGAACCCCATTTAATAACAATGCGACCACCATTGTTTAACACTAAGTTATTGAAAGTGATTTGACCGGCAGAAGAACTGGTTAAAAAATACGAAGTAGCATTTGCAGCCCATGAAACGGCAGCTCCACTTGGTGTTGTAGATCCCTTTATAATTTGGAATTTCCCATCAGTACTTACAGTTGCAGGAGTATTCGCATTAGTTAAAGCTTGTAAATCAGAAAAATCTGTATGGAAAATCTGAACTTCAGCTGCATTTATGTTTATCATTAACAACAAAGCAGTGAATGATATTGCCAATCGTAAGTATAAGTTTTTCATATAATATTTCTTTCTTTGTGTGGAAAAATAAAGTTTGTCATAGTGTAATAAATTTTACAAATTTATGTCTTTATTTTTATAAAAAAAAATGCATGTAACCGTTTGTAACATAAGATATTTAAAGTGTGTATTCCTAACCCTTTGTGCTCTTGCAAATTTAAGTATACTCTATGTTTAAAATCATATAATTAACTGTGTTGATACGAAATATATTAGAAAATTATTAGATAGATACCATAGCCTTACAACAAAACTATGATATCTTTGAGATTCTCTAACCCATGGTACATTTCGATAAATCAGAGTACTGTGATAAGGCATATTCTTTTGTTCATATACAAGAATTCAGCGTTATTGTCCTAGTGAATTAAGTTTCTTGACAACCGATTTTAGTCTCTTATCAAGCAAGTTAAGTTTCTTATCGACGAACTTAAGTTTCTCATCAAGGAAGTTAAGTATCTTATCGACCGCCTTAAGTTTCCCATCAAGGAACTTAAGTATCTTATCGACGGACTTAAGTTTCTCATCAAGGAAGTTAAGTTTCTTAACGACCAACTTAAGTTTCTTATTAATTAACTTAATTTCCTTTGATGTTGATCAAACGATTTTAAGAATAATCGTTTGATTCTTCTTAAAATCGTAGCTTTCATTCAGAGTAATACTTTAATATTCATCAATACTTTAAGACCTGTTTCTTTTACTTGTAACGATGTGTTTTTATTTAGAGACATGTTTCTTTTCCTTGGAAACATATTCATAGAATGATGCAGCTATTGTGCATTATCTACTGTACATTATGTCCTGTTTCACATATTATTTTGTTATAGTTTATAGTTAGATAATTCGTAGTGCATTTGGAGAAATCAGAGTTCTATAATATAAATAGATTATAATATCACTGAGATTTCTCTATGTTATTACTGTGGTATGAATATCGCTGGTATAACTAGAATTGGATTAAAATTTGTTGTGTTATTGTGAAAGTTGTTGGAATCTGTTTCAATACAATAAAATAACATTATGTTAAGCACTTTGTTCATCTTTTTTGACCTCTATTTCTATAAAAAATATAAAGAAGAGAGTAAAGTGCAGTGCACCTCAAAGAATAAAGAATAAATTAAGGGGCATGCCGTCATCCTCTTTGTGGTATTGTTTTGAATAAAATTCTAAGGCGCAGATTACCTAGCTATTTTAATCTATTTTCTAATAGCAACAGGAGTCATTTTTCCATGTAATTCAATATGAATAATAAAAAAACGCTATCTTGTGTAACTAAGTTTTTATTTATACGTCTTAGCTAATAGTATTAAATGAATTTAAAACAATTTGAAATAAATGTCCTTCCGTTAAAGGAAAAGGTTTCTCGTCTTGCATTTTATATGCTTTCTGATAGAATGGAAGCTGAAGATGCAACACAAGAAGTGTTTCTTAAATTGTGGAATTTAAGGGAAGACCTTTTGGATGTTGAGAATATGCAAGCTTTTGTATTGAGAGTAACCCGTAATTTGTGTTTGGATAAAATTAGGGCGCAAAATAGAAGAACTCAGCATGATGATTTAATAGGATATATGGGTGCTGAGAAAACAGAAAATCCTCACGAACGAACAGAATCAAGAGATACATTATCGGTGGTGAAAAAAATGATAGCCACTTTGCCCGATACACAACGAACAGTTATTACTCTAAGAGATATTGAAGGCCTGGAGTTTGAAGAAATAGCAGAAATTACCGGCTTGAATGAAAATGCGATTAAGGTTAACTTGTCTAGAGCAAGAAAAAAAATACGAGACTTTTTTATAAACGAAAGATAAAAACTCAAACTAGCTACATGAAAGAAATTGAAGTTTTATTAAGCAAATATTTGGAAGGTGAGTCCAGCTTACATGAAGAACAGCTTCTTAAAAAACTAATCTCAGAGCAATCTGATTCAGAATATGCATCTTATAAAGATGTTTTTCAAGGTTTTAATAGTATTCAACAAACACGAATACTAAACATAAACTTTGAAAGAAATCTGTTGGCAAAACTTAGATACCAAAAGCGTCCGAAACTGTATCGAATATTTCAGCTAACATCCCTGTCTGTTGCTGCTTCTGTATTATTAGCAGTAGGATTTTTTACATTAACACAAAAAAGAGAAGCGTTTGTAATTGAGAAAGGAGTACGGTGTGATGATTCGGAGAAGGCAGTAGGATATGCTAACGAAGCGATAAGTCAAGCTATTGCACCACTTAAACAAAGCATGCAGTCTTTGCAACCAATCAAAGGTCTTGAGGGTTCTTTGACTCCATCATTTTCTGAAAACATTGCAAATGATAGTAATTTAAAGGTAAATGTCAATTACGATTCAATGTTGAAAACAAGAAATTGATGATATGTTAAATAAAAAGAAAGTATTGTTTCTTATTAGTATCGGTTTATTTCTAAGCATTGCATTAAAAGCTCAAACGGTAGAGCAATTTTTTAACAAATATGCTGATAACAAATCTTTTAGATATGTGTCTATTTCTAAAGGGATGATAAACTTAGCTAGTTTGTTTGGCAAAGAAGATGCAGGAAACAGTCAAATGCTTTCGAGAGTTGATGGAATGAAAGTGCTAACCCTAAAGTCACTTAGAAAATCGAAAGTATCAAAAGCATTTTTTGTAGATATTGAGAAAACCCTTTCAACAGATCCACCATTTGTATGTTTAATGGAAGCAAGAGAAAATGGGGTATATACTAAAGTGCTAAATAGACAAAATAAAAAAAATAAAACAGATATACTAATTGTTTCTAAATCAGATTCGGTTCAGCATTTTATTTGGCTGAATGGAAATATATCGACCAAAGAACTTCAAAATATGATAAAAAAATAATTGTGTCTTATTTGAGTAGCAGCGAATAAGTGCTTTTTTGTTTTAGATTACCTGAATCATTTCGTAAATTTGCCGATAACTATTTAAACTATAGTGTCGGCATTTTTATTTATTATTTTTTATCTCTTGAATTATGAATGTGGTAATTATTAAGTACAATGCAGGAAATATTCGTTCTGTGCTTTATGCTTTAGAACGATTAGGGATTCAAGCCACCGTTAGTGATGACCCTGTGTTGATTAGAGCCGCGGATAGAGTTATTTTCCCAGGAGTAGGAGAAGCAACTTCTGCAATGAACTATTTGCGCGAACGAGGCTTAGATAAAGTGATAACATCTTTGACCCAGCCGGTATTGGGTATTTGTCTTGGTTTGCAGTTGATGTGTGCACATTCCGAAGAAGGTAATATTGATTGTTTAGGGATTTTTCCACAGCAAGTGAAATTATTCCCTCCACAAGAGAAAGTGCCACAAATCGGTTGGAATGATATTTTCAATCTAAAAACGCCACTTTTTAAAGAGATTAAAGAAAATTCGTATGTTTATTTCGTTCACAGTTATTATGCAGAAATGGGAGAAAATACCATTGCAACGGCAAATTATATAAACGATTATAGTGCTGCTCTGTGGAAAGATAATTTTTACGCCATGCAATATCACCCCGAAAAATCAGGAGATATTGGTGCGCGGATGCTTAAAAACTTCATTGATTTATAATTGATTTTTTATGTTGACAAAGAGAATCATACCTTGTTTGGATGTAAAAGATGGACAAACGGTAAAAGGGATAAATTTCTTAAATATTCAAAGTGTTGGAGATGCTGTTGAATTGGGTGCATTGTATGCAAAAATGGGTGCTGATGAATTGGTTTTTTTGGATATTACAGCAACCAATGAAAAACGAAAAACCTTATCGGAGTTAGTCACTCGCATCGCCAAGCATATAAATATTCCTTTTACAGTTGGGGGCGGAATTAGTAGTGTGGAAGATGTTTCTGTATTGCTTAATTGTGGGGCTGATAAAATCTCAGTAAACACTGCTGCTGTGAAGAATCCACAATTAATAAAAGAGTTAGCCAGTCAGTTTGGAAGTCAATGTGTAGTGTTGGCAGTGGATACTAAATATGAAAATGGAGAGTGGTTTGTGTATTTGAATGGCGGCCGTGTGCCTACAACTATCAAAACAAAGGATTGGGTGAAACAAGCTGTTGAATTAGGTGCCGGCGAAATATTGCTTACATCTATGAATCATGATGGAACTAAAGATGGTTTTGCTTTAGATATTACACGCGAAATTTCAGAATCTGTTAATGTACCTGTGATTGCAAGTGGGGGAGCAGGTAAGATGGAACATTTTACGGATGTTTTCACTAAAGGAAAAGCTGATGCGGCATTGGCAGCAAGCATTTTCCATTATAAAGAAATTGATATTGCAGACTTGAAACGCTACTTGAAAAACGAAGGGATAGAAGTGCGAATTTAGAAATTTATTCTTTTCACTTTATATCCTTTCTCGGTTAGTATTTTAGTTACTTTCTCTCTAAAATCTCCTTGTATCAATATTTCTCCATCTCGTGTAGAACCTCCAACACCACAGATTGTTTTTAATTGTCGAGCTATTTCTTTCAACTCTTCATCCTTACCTTCAAATCCGGTAATAAGTGTGGCTTGTTTTCCATTTCGCCCTTTTTTATCTAGTTCGACTCTGAAGTTCTGCTTTGAAATTTCTTTTTTTGATGCAGTAACTTCTTTTTTTTCTGTAGATTCACTTTTATCGTTGGAAGGTAAAATGGTGGCTAAACGGTCTTTCCAGTCTGTATTTTTCATGCTTGCTATTTTTTTGTCAAAATTAATGTCTAATAAACAAGCATGCAACAAAATAGCTGCAATAAATATATTATTTTTGCATAACAATGACATTTCAATTATTATGAATAACGAACAACTATTTGAGAATAAAATTCCCGAACCTGCTTTGAGGCGTTTGCCATGGTACTTGGCATATGCTAAACTTTCAAAGGCAAATGGTGAATTGTATATTTCCTCAACTCAAATTGCAAAAGATATTGCTGTAGATGCTTCGCAAGTGGCAAAGGACTTGTCTTATGTAAATATTTCCGGAAAAACCCGTGTTGGATACGAAGTTCGATTGTTGGTAGAAGTGTTGGAATATTTTTTGGGTTTCACCCAAACACACAAAGCATTTCTTTTTGGTGTAGGTAGTTTAGGAGGTGCTTTGATTCAGGACAATGGGTTGTCACAATTTGGTTTAAAAGTTGTTGCAGGTTTTGATGTTAAATATGAATTATCAGGTACGCGAATTAATCATATTCCAATTCATCATATTGATCGTTTCTTTGAATTGCAAAAACAAACAAAAACAAAGATTGGAATATTGACTGTGCCTGTAAATAATGCCCAAGCAGTTACTGATTTAATGATAGAAGGTGGCATAAAAGCTGTTTGGAATTTTACACCATTTAGAATAAAGGTGCCTGAAAATATTATTGTTCAAAATACTTCCATTTATGCTCATTTGGCAGTGATGTTTAATAGATTACGCATGTTGGAGGAATAGTATGAAGATAATTGCAGTAGGCATGAATTATTCCGAACATGTTAAGGAATTAAATAACATAATACCATCGGAACCTGTTATTTTCATGAAACCCGATTCCGCTTTATTGAAGAATAATAAACCTTTTTACATACCAAATTTCTCTAATGAAATTCATTATGAAACGGAGTTAATTGTAAGAATAGATAAGCTTGGGAAAAATATTTCAGAAAAATTTGCATCCCGCTATTACACGACAATTGGTCTTGGCATTGATTTTACTGCACGCGATTTACAACGAACTCTTCGCCCTTTAGGAAATCCTTGGGAGATATGTAAGGCATTTGATGGTTCTGCAGTTGTAAGTGAATTTTATCCGATAAAGGATTTTGGAGAACTACAAAACTTAAATTTCCATTTGGAAATTGATGGACGTATTGTGCAAAAGGGAAATACAAGTGATATGATATTTAATATCAATCAGATTATTGCCTATGTGAGCCGATTTTTCACTCTTAAAATTGGTGATATTATTTTTACAGGAACACCTGTTGGTGTTGGTAAAGTGGATGTAAATAACCATTTAGAAGCATATCTTGAAAATAAAAAACTACTTGATTTTATTGTCAAATAGTTTTACAACAATATTGATATAATGTTGTTATATTCAAAGACCTTAAGTATTTTAAAAAACGCATTAAAATGAAAAACGGTGTTTTAACCATTCTGTTATTATCTTTGTTTTTGGTGACCTCGGCTTCCGAAAATAACTTAGTGAAGTCATCATATCAGTTGAACTGGAGAAATATTCAATATTTCGAAAATCAAAAAAGCTTGGTGTTTGATGAATCTACTACTTTAGATGGAAGTAATCTTCCTTATTTTACGAACACAATCTCAACACAAAATAACCAACAGATAGATTCTTTAATTATAAAGAGCATTGTTTTAGGTGATTTTACTTCCGAAGAGAAAAGTCTTATAGAGAATACTTCCCTTATTATTCCAGATAGTGCAATTATTAAATTGAGTTATCTTTCAGAGCAAAAAGAACAGAAAGCTTTTATCTCTTTTTTACCTATTATAAAGCAAAATGGAGTTCTGAAAAAAATTATTTCCTTTGACATCTCTTATTGCCTTAAATCTCAACCAACTTTTCGTTCAACCTCAACTTCAACTTCTGGTTTGCATCAATATGCAGCGCACTCAGTTTTGCAAACAGGAAAATGGGTGAAAATATCTGTTGACCAAACAGGGATTTATAAAATTACATATTCTGATTTAGTAAAATGGGGGATTCCAAATCCTGCCAACGCACATATTTTTGGTTATGGAGGAGCCAAGTTACCCGAAGATTTCAGAAAATCAAAACTAGATGATTTGCCTCAAATAGCCGTTTGGAAAGAAAAAGGTGCCGATGGCGTATTTAATGAAGGGGACTATCTGTTGTTTTATGCACAAGGACCTGTTTCTTGGAATTATGATTCTGGGAACTCAGTATTTACACGGACTATAAATCCATATTCATTTTTTGGTTATTACTTTATAAGTTCAGATGTGGGGGTAGAAAAAATAATTACAACACAACCATCAATAGCCGGTACTCCTACTATTTCAGTAACAAACTTTCTCGACCACCAAGTTTACGAAAAGGAATTAATAAATATTCTGTCTTCCGGCCAAAATTGGTATGGGGAAGAATTTAGTTCTACAGCAGAATACACTATACCATTTTCGTTTCCTAATATAGATGCATCTCAGAATGCAACGGTTACAGTTGATGCTGCCGCTAAGTCTAGTCAAACAACACACATGAGTGCATATCTAAATAATGCAAGTTTAGGTTCATCATTATCTTTTTCTTCTGCAGGAGAATTTGATGATGGTATAAAAAATACTTCAACATATTCAGTCATTCCTTCATCATCAACATTAAATGTTAAGTTGCGATATAATGATACTTCCATTGGTAAAGCGTGGTTAAATTATATAACAATTAATGCATTTCGTAATTTGACAATGACAGATTATGCTATGTTCTTTCGCAATCCTAAGATTGTACAAGCTGGTCAGTTAGCAACATATACACTATCTGGAAATGCAGGTTTAGTAGTATGGGATATTACTAAAGCGGAAGATATTAAGCAGATGGCATCTAGCTATAATGGCGGCCAATATATTTTTGCAGATTCAGCCGTAGTGTTAAAAGAATATGTTGCGGTAAATCCATCGGGTAGCTTTCTTTCTCCAACTCTTGTTAGCGAAGTTGTAAACCAAGATTTACATGCTCTACCACAAACAGATATGGTTATTATAACTCATCCTGACTATATATCTCAAGCTCAAACTCTTGCACAAAAACATAGATCTAAAGATGGTATATCTGTGTTAATAGTTACTCCGGATCAAATCTATAATGAATTTTCATCAGGAACTCCTGATGCTACTGCATATAGATGGTTAATGAAAATGTTTTATGATAGGGCTCAATCGTCAACAGATGCCCCAAAATATTTACTTCTATTTGGAGATGGTACTTATGATAATCGACTTATCAATTCAGTGAATGTTTCTGTAAATAAATTACTGACTTATCAAGCATCTGAATCACTAAATGAGATTTCATCATATGTATCAGATGATTATTTTGGCTTACTGGATGATAATGAGGGAGCCAATATTCCTTATGGCTTACTTGATATTGGTATTGGACGCTTTCCCGTGTCAACAACTCAACAAGCTACTGATGTTGTGAACAAAATAACAAACTATATGGATAATAATCAAAAAGGATATTGGAAAAATAGATTGGCGTATATTGCTGATGATGATGATGCTACATTGCATACATGTCAATCGGATACCTTAGTAAGATATATGGAAAAAAATTACCCGAGTTATCAACCAAAACGATTTTTCTTAGACTCATATACACAAGAAGTAGGTGCAAGTGGGCAGTCGTATCCTTTGGCAAAAGAGAAATTCTTTAATCTGTTGAATTCGGGAATTTTTTTAGTTAATTATACGGGACATGGAAGTACTGAAGGCCTTGCAAATGAAAAGATAATTAGTAGAGATGACATCCCCAACATGTATAATAATATGTTGCCTTTATTTGTTACTGCATCCTGTAGCTTTAGTCGTTTTGACGATACAAAATCGTCTTCTGGGGAAGACTTATTTCTCAATGCTCACGGGGGAGCAATAGGTTTATTCTCAACCACTAGAACGGTTTATGCATCAAATAATTTTGAACTTAACAAAAGGTTTAATAGATATATTTTTAAAATTGAGAATAACAAACCCTTGGCATTGGGTGAGATAATGCGTAGGACAAAAAATGATCAGATTGGTGATCAAAACAGATTGAATTTTACATTACTTGCAGATCCAGCACTTTTACTTTCACTACCACAGAATAAAGTGATTGTTACCGATATATCTAGTAATTCGAATGTTGTTTCGGATACTGTTAAGGCTTTGAGTACCGTAACTGTTAAAGGTCATATTGAAACACCACAAGGAGCTTTATTGAATCAATTTAATGGAGAACTAACTGCTGCGGTATATGATAAAATTGACAGTGTTAAAACGCTAGGTAATGAAGGTCTTCCAATATATACTTATGCCGATCGCCAAAATATATTGTTTTTTGGAAAAACATCAGTAGTAAATGGAATATTTACCTTAACATTTATGGTTCCAAAGGATATTGCTTATAACTATGGAAAAGGGCGAATAAATTTTTATGCTGATGATACCTCAAATAATTTAGAAGCTCAAGGATATGATGAGGATTTTACTATTGGAAGCTCAAAGTCTGATTTTGTATTTGAGAATCAAGGACCATTAATTGATATGTATATTAACTCTCCTGAATTTAAAAATGGACAGTCAGTAGATGCAACACCTGTTTTTACAGCTAATCTTAGCGATGAGAATGGTATCAATGCTGTTGGTAGTGGTATTGGTCATGATTTATCTTTGACACTTAATAACGACCCAAATTTGACTTATGTGTTGAATGATTATTATGAATCATCACTAGGAGATTATAGATCTGGCAAACTAGTGTATGAGATTCCAACATTAGAAAACGGATCTTATACGCTTACATTTAAAGCATGGGATTTGTTAGATAATTCATCAACAAAATCACTAAAATTTAATGTTGTAACTGGTATACAACCAGAATTGTATTCTTTTTATGCAGTACCCAACCCGGCAGAAACATATGTTCGATTTATAGTAAAGCATGATCAACCTCAATCAGAATTAAAGATAAAGCTTTATGTCTATAATTTAACTGGAGAACTTTTGTGGCAGACAAGCCAAACCACATATGCTGAAAATAACAATACTGAAATTGATTGGGATTTAACCACTACCTTCGGACAAAGATTAGCTAAGGGCTTATACCTCTATACTATCTATGTGGAATCTGAAGAACAAAGTAAATCTTCAATTAAAACCAATAAATTATTAGTTAGATAACAATAATTTTATTTTATTTCGTTATATATTTATAAATTTATTGTATAATTGTATCCTCAAAAAAGAAATTATTAATCGATGAAAAAAATATTTATTTTTAGTGTTTTACTATTAACGAGTTTAGCCGTTTTTTCACAATCTGCAGGAAGTCAAGATTCAAGATTAAATCCGCTTATTACAAGTGCGCCATCACTTACAATTACGCCAGATGCAAGAGCCGGTGGTATGGGTGACGTTGGTGTTGCAACATCTGCGGATGTAAATTCACAACATTGGAATCCTTCTAAATATGTTTTTATGGATAGTCCTGGAGGTGTCTCATTTTCATATACCCCATGGATGAGTAAAATTGTTAAAGACATTAATTTGGCATATCTCTGTGGGTATTTTAAGATCGCAGATAAACAAGTTATAAGTGGGTCATTGCGTTATTTCTCACTGGGACAAGTTGATTTAACTAATGCAGATGGTACCGTTTTAACTTCTACTCAACCAAGTGAATTTGCTATAGATGCAGCCTATTCTCGACTTCTTTCAGAAAGATGGTCTGCTGCAGTTGCAATGCGCTTCATTTATGCAGATTTAAGTGGTGGTATGGTTGAAGAATTATTTCCTGGTAATTCTGTTGCTGCTGATATTGCAACTACTTACAAAATGCCATTAACTTTTCCTGCAGATAATGGATCATTAGCTTTCGGACTAAATATTTCAAATATAGGTTCAAAAATCTCTTATGATAAAGGAAATACAAATTTATTTATACCTACAAACATGCGTCTTGGAGCTTCCCTTGAATATCCAATGGATAAATACAATAAAATTTCTGTAAGTCTAGATTTAAATAAAATGTTAATCCCAAGTACCCCTATAAAAAATGTAGTCGCAGGTGCAGACTCTGCTACGACTGCAGCTAATGACAAAGCGTATCAAACAGCTTTAAATAAATATAATTCGACATCACCATTATCTGGTATATTTAATTCATTTAGTGATGGTTTTGCTGAAGAAATGAGAGAAATAGCATGGGCGGTAGGTGTTGAATATGCTTATAATAAGCAATTCTTCCTTCGTGGAGGTTATTTTAATGAAGATAAAACAAAAGGGAGTAGAAAATACTTTACTGCCGGTGCCGGATTTAAGTTAAATATGTTTCAATTGGATGCATCGTATGTGATTTCTGTTGCACAAACAAATCCTCTTGACCAAACAATTCGTTTCTCATTAAGCTTTGATATGGAGGGGCTAAAAGATTTAGCTAAATAACAAATAAGGTTATTATTTAATTTATAAAAAAGAAGTTGCTACTTTTGTAGGAACTTCTTTTTTATTTATAAGCTATTGATTATGAAGCAAGAATTAAATCAATATTAAGCCAAAAATGGAAGATTTGCGAGTTATATGTGACCATAATAAAAAAATATACAAATGAAAATAAGAGTTGGTTTTGGATATGATGTCCATCGTTTTATTGATGGCAGAGAATTGTGGTTGGGAGGTATCAAATTATATTATTCTAAGGGTTTGGAAGGACATTCAGATGCAGATGTTCTAATTCATAGTATTTGCGATGCATTATTGGGTGCGGCCAATTTGCGAGATATAGGTTTCCATTTTCCAGATACTTCTGCTTCTTATAAAAATATCGATAGTAAAATTCTGTTGAAGCAAACGGTTGAACTTATTCGAAATAAAGGCTACGAAATAGGCAATATAGATGTCACTGTGTGCGCAGAGCAACCAAAGTTAAAGGATTATATCCATTTGATGATTAAAACGCTGGCTAAGGTGCTTAATATTGAAGAAAATGATATTTCCATCAAAGCCACTACTACAGAGAAACTGGGTTTCGTAGGCAGGCAAGAAGGTATCGCTTCACAGGCTGTAGTATTAATCACAAAAGTTTAATAATAGCCTTTTAGAAAGAAAATGCTAAGCCAAACATGGCATTAAATCCAAGTACCTCATATCCATTCCAGTTTTCATAATGGCTACCTAATAAGTTGTTTAGTTTTAAGAAACTTGATACTCTGCTGCTATGAGCATAGAACAATCCAAAATTAATATCTGCAATCGATTTCATGGATACAGCACTTCCATCTGCAGCAAGTGCTTTTCTTCCGCTAGCAAAGTGAGTATAGATATTCATTGTGGTTCGTTTTGTTAATTTCATATCAGTTCCAAAATCAAACTCATATTTAGGCATCTGCCATGCTTGTTCTCCATTTTGTAGTTTCCAAGAATTATATTTGCCAGATATGATGAAGCTGAAAACCTGGTTGTAGTTATAATTTATTCTATAAGTTGCATTAAATAAATTTGCATCTTGATAATCAGCGCCAAATGTATTGCCTAATACAGACGAACCAGTTGTAGTGTTTGTAAGTACATCATTTACAAAGAAAAATTGATTTTTAATCGTTTTATATCGAACAGACATGTCGATTAAGAAATTATACATAAGCTTTAATTTGAGTCCTCCATATGTATCAAAAGGAGTATAAGTATCTTTAATCTTCTTATTCAGATTCATATATCTATTAAAAGATTCCATACTATTCATCGTGTTAGCTTGATAGTCACCGGTTATTCCACCATAAGCATATATTGATTTGTCAATAAGTGTTGCTTGTCCGATAATATCTGCTGTAGGAGCGAAGCCTTTTCCTTCAGATTCTTTTGAGAAATTTGTTATTATTCCTAAGTGTAAATTCCACTCTTTTTGTTCAAAAGCGAAAAAAGGATTCAATGTAAAAATGGAGTAATTGCTTTGTTTTGCAGCATATTGAACATTGCTTGAGTTGTAACCGAGGTTTTGAAGTCTGACATCAATTCCTGCCTTGTTTTCATCAATTTTTTTATCATAAAAGATATGTGTGTTTATTACATTCTCAGTTAATCCTTGAGGAGCAGCAAACCCATCATAATTAATTTTTACTAAAAGGCTATGTTCTTTGATTGAGGCTAAAGTGTTGTATCCCATAGACATATCCCATGTTGATATTTTAGCTTTAGAAGGCAGATAGTTTTTGCCAAGAAACGATGCAGCTTCGCTGTTTGTATACGTTGCACTTGAGTCCAAGCTGTTTTTACCATAATAATTAAATCCCTCAAAACCATAGCCAGCATTAAATCCAAATTCGCCAGATTTTAAGCTGTGTGTATATGCAAGTCCGGCTTTGTTGTCATGATGCATTTTTTCTTCAAACACTCCCCTGTGATTAAGATTTAAATCTAATCGATAAGCTGGTTTATTTACTATTGGTAACATCAAATCTGCTAGCGTTGACCATGCAGTTCCCATACCTAGACGGAAATAACCTTCCTTGCCGGTTGGAAGAGTTGGAATTGTTAAGCGTGCTGATTCCAGTTGTCTTATTTGATACGCAGGATCCATAACTACAGAATATGTAGAATAGTTTATGTCCACTTTTTTTATCTCTGGTTCAACAACAGAAGGAATTTCATTTATCTTCTTTGAGTCTTGGATAGTGGGGTTGTATTCTTTTTCTATAGTAACATCTCTTTTAATAATAGTAGAGTCATTTGATGCTGCATAGGCAACCATCATGCTTAATAATAATAAACCACCGGTTAAGAAATATTTCAATTGTTTCATGTGCATTTTTTATTTTTTTACATTAAGGTCACATGGAACAAGCATATATACCATCTTGGATTGATGTGTTTTTAATGCTCGTTTCATTTGAGTATATTCTATGTTGTCAGAATTCTTTGAATAATTATCATATATCTATTATTTGGCAATAGTGTTGTTTTCACGAGTTGTGATGGCATCTAATCGCTCTAATATTAGGTCTTGAATGGTATCTTTTGTCGTGTAATTTTCTTGCAAGCTGTTTAGATATTGTTTGGCTTGAAAGTCATCACCCTGTTTGATATAAATATCGGCTAATAGGACAAAGGATCTGGCTAACCAATATTGATAAGGAGTTCCTTTACTTATGAAATCATTGATCTCATCTTCCGCTTTTTTATCCGATCCAATTTCGAAATAATAATTTGCAAGCAGGTATTTACATTCAGCACCTGAGGCTGTGCGAAGGTCTTTGGAAAGTAATTTTAAATCAGGTAATGCTTTTTCCTTTTGTCCCTCAAGTAAGTATGATTTAGTTAAATAGAAACGGGCTTCACGCGCCAAGTTTGATTCTACTGATTTATTTGACAAGATATCTGTGGCAATAGTTATGGTTGTTTGAGTATCATTAAGAAGGAAACTACAACGGAGCACACCAATTTTTGCAGCATTTATATTCTCAGGCTGTTCTGCAATCATTTGAAGCTGTTTGAATGAAGCCAAGGCTGTTTGGTAATCTTTTTTATCATAAGCAATTTGAGAAAGACGAACCAAAACTGTTTCCATAAATGGGTTTCCTAATAATGTTGATAAGGTTTTATATTGAATAAGCGCTTCGTCCATTTTGTTAGAAGTGTAGTAGCAATCGGCCAAATAGTAGCGAGCAGCAGTACAAAAATGACCTTTGTCACAGAAATTCTGTATATATCGTTCAAAACTTGCTGTAGCATCAGCAATGTTGTTTTTCATATACATTTTTTCGGCAGCCGTATATGTTAGTGAATCTTCTCTTGATGGGTCGGAAACAACGACACCGGCTCCAAGAGATTTTGTGTAAGCAAAATAATCATCTACTTTATTTTGTTCTACATAAATAGCTTCTAATGTTTCCAATGCAGTCCTTGTTTCTTCGCTGTTTGGATAATCCGCAATTACCTTTTTAAAGGCTGCAATAGCTTCATCATTTTGATTTTGATTGTAATACAATGTTCCAATCTCTAATGCTCCTTTTCTAGATAAAGGAGTTTGAGGAAATTTTGCAATCAATATCTTATATGCATCGATAGCATTTTTTTTCTGGTCAAGTAATACGAAAGCGCGAGCCATCTCATAAAAAGCATCGTCTTGATAATCGGAATGAGGATAATTGGTAATCAGAGTTTGTAATCCGAGAATTTTCTCTTTGTATTTCTTTTGTAACCCTTGAACAAATGCTTTTTGGAAAGACGCATAATCACCATTTTTATCGTCTTTAGCAATAGATTGAGTATAATATTTTTCTGCATTAACAAAATCGCGTGCTATAAAATAACAATCAGCTAATCTATCAAGTCCGTCGGCATAAGTAGCCGTTGTTGTATTTTTTTCATTGGTTATATATTTCAAAAACAAGGGGCGGGCTTCACTATATTTCTTTTGATTAAAATAAGTATATGCAATAGAATAATTAGCCAAATTGTATTCAGCCATTTCTGTTGCGCCATTTTTATTCAAGAAGTTAATATAATCCGTTCGCGCATTATCATAATTAGCTAAACGATAATAACTTTCTGCTCTCCAATAATATACTTGTGCACTTTTGAAGTTTGGTGAACCTTCACTTAATGCGCTTGTGAAAGTTTCTATTGCTTGCTCAAAGTTTCCTTTTACAAATTGTTCTGTTCCCATCTGAAAAAGAATGTAGGCTTTTACATCTCTCATTTCCGGACTTAGTTTCTTTAGTTTTGCGAGTGATGCATTGGCCGCTTCATAGTTTTTGGTGGACATATATACCGTTACGAGATTTTCATAGATATTATCTTTATATTTTGAATCGGGATAGTCGTTTAAGAAACTTTCAAAAGCTTTGATAGATTCACCGAAAGGCGTAGTAGTTTCAAAAGTAGATAAGGTGTAATTATAGGCAGCTTCTTCTTTTATTGTTTTATCAAAATCCATTGCCGCAGCTGAACTGTAAGACATGCGCGCACTGTTTTTGTTTCCAGTTTTTATATAACTGTTTCCTAAATGTAGGTATGCGTTTTGTGATAATGAATCTTTTACGGTAGTAACTTTAGCCAACTGTTTTGCTGCGTTTGAATAATCATCTGTTTTGTAGTAAGACATTCCCATGATGTACATATCACTGCGCATTACTTTGGCAGTAGCTTTTTCGTACTTCTTCATATAATCTATGGTCTTCTTGAAATCATTTTTTTGATAAGCACATTCCCCTAAAATTCGATTTACCTCTGCATTATTTGCATTACTTGGATTAAGTTCCAAAACCTTTTCTGCATAAGGTATTAACTTATCATATTCTTTTTGAAGGTAATAAATTTGGACAATGTAGTAAGAAACAAACGCGGCATATTCAGGTTGATTTTCGATTGCAAGAAAACCTTCTAAAGCGGAATCGTAGTTTTTCAATGCATAGTCGGCATATGATGCATAGTAACTTGCAGCTGCATTGTATTTAGATTTTATTCCTTTTAAGCTTTTGAAAAGAGGTTTTGCTTTAGCATATTCACCTGTTTCAATATAGGCATATCCTTTATTGAAGGCTATATCTGCTTTTTCGGATTTACTTAGATGTTTCTCATCTGCTTTTTCATAAGAAGCAATTGCAAGATTATATTGTTTGCCTTCAAATGCCACATTTCCCAACATGAGATACACTTTGTCAGCAAATTGTGTGTAAGGATATTTATCCAAATAACTTTGTAATTTATCTTCTGCATTTTCTTTTCGCAGTTCGTATGCATCACATGCCAAATAGTATTCAGCTTCTTGGAGCATATCCGGTACGCCATTTTTTCTTTGATTGATGAATTTCTCAAAACTACTTATAGATGCAGCAAATTTGCGTTGAGCAAATAATTCTTTGCCATCAAAGAAATCCTTATCTGGATTTGAATTAGTAAATGTTTCCTGTGCATTAACTCCTAAAGCACTAAGAATAAACAAACAAAATAGAATACACTTCTTCATTGTTTCGTATTTTTCTACAATAATAATTTAGTTCAATTCAAATATATTTCAATTGCCTTACGAACGGAGTCTAAGCCAAAATCCGCCGTATTTATCTTATTTTTTAACATAAAAAAAGCTTCTGATACATCATCAGATGCTTTTAGATCTTCGAATGAATGCACTTTGCACTCAAAAAACAAATCCAGCGTATGTACATTGAAACCAGAATAGGGATATATGTTAGGTAATGAAAATTGGTATTTTACGCTGTCAACTGCCAGATTTAATTCTTCTTTTATTTCTCTAGCGATAGCTTGTTCAGCTGTTTCGTGCAAATCTACAAATCCTCCCGGTAGGTCGAGTGTGCCAAGTGCAGGTTCTTTCCCTCGACGGCATACCAGTAATTCATTTTCTTGATTAACTATAAAAGCAGCAACCGCAGCTGAAGAGTTGAAATAATATACAAAACCACATTGGAGACACTTTTTGGCTTTGTCATTATGAATGACAAATTGCTTATTGCCGCATGAAGGACAGTATTTGAAGCTTTGTAAAGGATGATTCATATCAGTTTCTTCAGTCGAGGTCAATTTTATAAATTGACCGATAATGGACAAATATACAGCTTTTTGAATGAACCGGAATCGGGGGTTGTGGATTATTTATCAACAGTTTGCGTGATAAATATTGTTGAAAGGGATGAAATTTGAAAAAGATAATTGCGGAGAGAAAGGGATTCGAACCCCCGGTACCCTTTTGGGGCACACACGCTTTCCAAGCGTGCCTCTTAAACCACTCGAGCATCTCTCCTTGATTTGCTGACACTTCACAGTCAGCGATTTTAGTCGGTCGCAAAGATAATCGTTTTAAATATTTGCAAAGCGTTTTCAGTTGTTTTTTTTAGAATAGTTTCCTTTGGCTGTTTGTATATTTCAGTAAGTTTATCAATGACATAAGTCAAATAAGCCGGTTCATTGCGTTTTCCTCTGAAAGGTACCGGACTTAGATATGGTGCATCGGTTTCCAATACAATATAATCGAGGGGAATATGGTTCAGAGTTTCTGCTAAACCAGAGTTCTTAAAAGTAATAACTCCATTTATTCCCAAGTAAAATCCACCTAATGCAATGATTGTTTCAGCATCCTTCCATGTTCCACCAAAACTGTGGAAGATACCTCGAAGTCCTTCGCAATTTAGTTTTTGTACACTTGCCAAAGCTTCAGGGAAAGCGTCACGAACATGGATGATGACTGGTAGATTTAAATCAATAGCCCATTGTAACTGTTGTTCAAAAGCAAGTATTTGTTCTTTGATATATGTTTTGTCCCAATATAGGTCGATGCCAATTTCTCCAATAGCACAATAGCTACGGTTGTCCAACTGTTGTTTTACCAAAGCGAGTTCTTCTTGATAATTATCTTTTACAGAAGTAGGATGCAAGCCTATGGCAGCATGAAAGAAATCGGGATCAGATGTTTCCAAATCCAACATTGGCTGTATGGTGGTGCTATCCACATTGGGTAGAATAATGTGTTCCACACCTGCGGACTTAGCTCGCAGAATCACTTCTCCTCTGTCTTCATCAAATTCTTGAAGATAAATATGAGAATGGGTATCTATGATCATATTGATTCTTTTTCCATTTTCAAAATCAAACGCAAAGAACTGTCTTTATTGAAATAGCTCCAAGCCCAATTAATGAAAACAACCAATTTATTGCGTACACTTAGAATAAGCATAAGGTGAAGAAACATCCATACATACCAAGCGAAGGAACCATGAAATCTGATAAATGGCAAATCAACCACGGCTTTGTATTTACCAATAGTTGCCATAGAACCCAGGTCTTTGTATTCGTAGTTGATTGGAGTTTTGTTTTTACTTAATAGATTTCTTGCCAGTGTTTTTCCTTGATTGATAGCCACATTGGCTACTTGCGGATGTCCGTTCGGATAAAGCGGTGTTTCCATGCAGGCAATATCACCAATGGCATAAATGTTACTATAACCATCAACTCTGTTTTGTCTGTTTACGATAAAACGATTGCGATAGATGCTTTCGTTAGAAATTCCCTCTATGATATTTCCGGTTACACCGGCTGCCCAAATTACATTCTTACTTAGAATGAATTCACCTGAATTGAGAGTAACACAAGAACCATCATAGCTGGTGACGATGGTTTCTGTTTTTATCTCAACGCCCATCTCTTCTAAATATTTGCGGGATGCAGCCTTCGCTTCCTCACTCATCTTGTTAAGTGTATTTTTACTTCCCTCTATCAGCAGTATTTTCATCTTTGAAAAGTCCACTGTAGGATAATCTTTCGGTAAAATATCATTTCTCATTTCAGCAAAAGCACCGGCAAGTTCTACCCCGGTAGCACCGGCTCCAACAATTACTACATTAAGTAAAGCCTCTTTTTCTTTATCTTTTGTAGATATGATACGTTCAAAGTTAAGTAACACTTTGTTTCGTATTTCTATAGCTTCTAGCGTAGTTTTCATTACAAGAGCGTGTTTCTCAATTTGTTCGTTGCCGAAAAAATTGGTTTTACAACCGGTAGCGATTACCAAATAATCGTAAGCGAAAGAACCAATGGAAGTTTCAATGCTATTGTTTTCGGGGTCGATGCTTTTTACATCAGCCAATCGAATCTGAATATTGGGTGAGTGTTGGAAGATTTTTCGAAAAGGGAAGGAGATGCTTGCGGGCTCCAAACGGGAGGTGGCAACTTGATAAAACAAGGGTTGGAATTGATGGTGATTTTGCTTGTCGATTAGTAGCACATCAAAATCACTTTTGTTCACTTTTTTTGCTAGTTGAAGTCCTCCGAAACCACCACCAATAATAATTATTCTTTCTCTAACATTCATGTTTTGTATTGCCTATTCAAGATGAGTTGACACACCAAAATTACGCATCTTTAGGTAAGAAACAAAATGTGATACGGTATTAGGAGTGATTGTTACAGGTTTTTCTTAGCCATATCATGAAACAGTTTCAATTCCCGTTTCTTCTCAGGAGATAGTCTATTCCATTTAATATTCTGTATGGCTCCTTCCAATCCATAAAGCAGACTAAGACATGCACCCGGATCCATTGTTTGAAGCATAAGGAATGCTTGTTGGCTGCCAATTGATACTAGCTTCTCAAAAGAATCGATGCCAACTTGTATTAGCTTAGTTTCGGTGTCTTTGCCAATGTTTAGTTGTTGTGATAGATTGCTTTTCATGACTGTTATTCTTTCCCAAAATAAAAATCCAACATGTCTTTAGCTGCGATAAAGGAACTTATTTCGTTGTTTAGTACTTTCTTCTCGTTTTGGGAGAGGAGGGCTTGTATTTGTTCGTTGCCGTAGAAGTGATTTTTGAGTTTTTCGTTGATGCTTTCGTACATCCAGTATTTTGCTTGTTCACTGCGTTTGCGGTCGAAGTATCCGCTTTCTGTAGTGAAGGCTATTTGGTCGGCTATCATATCCCATACTTCAGTAATGCCCGTTTTTTCGATCGAAGAGCAGGTTAGAACCTGTGGATCCCAGCCAGATTCAGGAGCAGGGAAAAGGTGAAGGGCATTTTGAAACTGGTTGCGGGCTACTTTGGCGCGTTCTATATTTTGTCCGTCGGCTTTGTTGATAATGATACCATCGGCCATTTCCATAATACCTCGCTTGATGCCTTGCAGTTCATCGCCGGTACCGGCAAGTTGGATAAGTAGGAAGAAATCGACCATGGAGTGTACGGCGATCTCGGATTGTCCAACGCCTACGGTTTCTACAAAGATGGTATCAAAACCGGCGGCTTCACAGAGAACTATTGTTTCTCGTGTTTTGCGAGCTACTCCTCCCAAGGATCCTGCAGAAGGTGAGGGTCGGATAAAGGCATTTTTGGTAACGGATAGTTCTTCCATACGGGTTTTGTCTCCCAGTATGCTGCCTTTGGAGCGTTGGCTGCTTGGGTCTATAGCCAATACTGCGAGTTTGCTGCCTTGCTTGGTGATGTACATACCCATGGTTTCAATAAAGGAGCTTTTGCCTGCTCCCGGTACGCCTGTTATGCCTATGCGTCGAGAGCTTCCTGAATGGGGAAGGCATTTTTCAATTACCTGTTGGGCTATTAATTGATGTTCAGCTTTAGAACTTTCTATTAGCGTCACGGCTTGGCTGAGGATGGATATGTTTCCATCCAATATGCCTTTTACATATTCATCGACACTAAAAACTTGCTTTTTAGTACGGCTGTGTTTTAGATTAGGATTTACAGCAGGCGGTTGATCGATGCCTTTATTCACATTCAACCCGATATATTTTTTGTCGTTTTCTATATGGTCTTGTTGTTTGCTCATGCTGTGTATGAATAAGAAAGGGGATAACTAATTTTATTTTGTCATCCCCTTTCAGTTATTTTATTGAATTTTCTATTTTACATTAAACGAAAGAACGAAAGTTTTGTGTACATTATTTGGTTCGTTAAGCATAAGAGAAATATTTCTTTTATATGCTTGTGCAGTAAGTTTAGTAGCATCAATGGTAACTTTTAATTTACCTTCTTTACCTGGATCTATTGGTTTTGAAGGGGTTACAATTACAGATGCATCATCACTTGTTGCTGTTCTAACAATCAATGGGCTTTTACCTGTGTTTTTCAAAGTAACTACTACTGATTTCTTTTTGCCTTTAACTACATCTCCGGCAGTTACTTCGTTGCTTACTTGAATTACAGGAGCATTAGCAATTTGTTGTTCAGTAAATTTTTCAAATACATTGCCTGTTACAACAAGTTTGTATTTAGGAGCTTTTTTATCTTTAATATTTCCGGTAACAAAGTTAACTTCTTGTTTAATTGATCCCCATTCTTTTAATTTTGAACCATTAAGAGTGATAGAAATATTCCCTTTTTCATCTGCTTTAAGTTGTTTTGTTTCTGCAGTAATATAAGAAGGTAAATTAACCAGTGTTACTAATACATCTTTTTTAGAAACATTCACAATTGAAAGCTTTTGTATTTTGGTTTCTCCTGCTGCAATGTCTCCGAAATTTACATTTTCAGATGCGATTCTTACATCGCCATCAAGTACAGGATATATTTCTTCAACTTTTTGACCTCTAGGAGTAACTGTTCCTTTGATAATTAGAACTTGTTTGTCAGCATTACTTGTAACAGTGATAGTTTTTGTAAATGGACCAGGTCTTCCTGCTGCTGCATAAGTAACCGTGATAGTTCCTTTTTGTTTTGGAGCAACCGGTTCTCTTACCCATTGTGGTGTAGTACATCCGCATGAAGCTTGCACATTTGTTAAAACTAAGTCGGCAGTACCTGTGTTTGTAAATTCAAATACATGTGATACTTTACCATCTTCTTCTGAAACTGTACCAAAATCAAATGTACTTTCGGTAAATACAATATTTGCTTTTTGAGCAAACATATTTGTTGTAATTAATAATAATGCAACAAATAGTAATCCTTTTTTCATAATTTAAATCCTCCCTAAATTTAATTTTTATTGTTTTTTTGGTTTTGGAATAACTTCTCCCTTGATATAAATAAGTATTTTTTCTTCTTCAGAATTGTTTGTTATAGTAATTGTTTTGCTAAATGGACCAGGTCTGTTTTTGGCATTATAAGTAACCTCAATCATTCCTTTTTTACCCGGAGCAATTGGTTTTTTACTCCATTTAGGAGTTGTGCATCCACAAGATGCCTTTACATCGGTTAACAATAGATCACTTTTGCCTTCGTTTGTAAAATCAAATGTAAAACTAACCTTACCGTCTTCTTCCTTGATGGTACCAAAATCATGTGTGTAGGTGGTGAATTTGGCAACTGGTTTTTGAGCCATTGTCAAGACGGTTACTAATAAAAGTAAGCCTAATAATAAATGTCTTTTCATAGCAAAATGTGTTTTTTAATGATGAATTGATAAAATTGAGATGCAAATTTATAAATTTATATCAAATTAAAGCTTAAATCCTAAAAAGAATTCATGTTGTTCAAAAAAGAAAAATCTGTCACATCAGAGGTGCAACTAATTCATTATCTTCTATCTTTGTATTTTACTTTTTATATATTACTTAAATACATGTGTTTATGGGCGTTTTAGAGATGGGAATCCTAGTGATGGTAGGTGTTGTGGCCGGAATTTTAAGTGGAATGCTTGGCATTGGTGGTGGAATTGTTATGATTCCAGCTTTAATTTATTTACTAGGACAATCGCAGCAAATGGCACAAGGTACCAGTTTGGCAATTATGATACCACCGATAGGTATAATGGCTGCTATGAATTATTACAAAGCAGGCTTTGTAAATGTGAAATATGCTATTGTTATAGCTATCTTTTTTGTAATAGGTTCTTATCTAAGTTCAATGGTCGTAGTTAAATTTGACCCGAAGATGCTTCGTCGAATTTTTGCTGTGTTTTTGGTGATCATAGCAGGAAAGATGTTTTTTCAAAAATAGAACAAAGAGCAAAGAACAAAGAAAAATATGTCTTTATTCTTTGCTCTTTGTTCTAACATCTAGATAAAATAAAATGAAAAATAAAATACAATTACTTTCAGATTCAGTTTTCCCATATGTGTGTGAATCATATAAACACTTGCATGCGCATCCTGAATTGGCTTTTGAGGAAAAGGAAACTGCTGCCTATATTCAGCATCAACTAATAGAAATGGATATTCCTTTTCGTGCCAATATTGGTAAAACTGGAATTCTAGGGGTGTTGGAATGCAATAATCCTAAAAAGAAAATCATTGCCTTGCGTGCCGATATGGATGCTTTACCTATTGGTGAAGAAACGGATTTATCATACAAATCTATCGTTCCTCATTGTATGCACGCATGCGGACACGATTCACATGTGGCTTCGTTGTTAGGTGTGGCAAAGGTTCTTTCTCAATTGCGTTTGGAAATGGAAGGTACGGTGCTGTTTATTTTTCAACCCGGAGAAGAGCGTCATCCCGGTGGTGCAAGACTTATGCTTGAAGATTGAATTTTTGATACCTATAAACCTGATTTGATTCTTGGTCAACATACTTCGGTGGATTATCCTGTAGGCACTGTGGCTTTTCGTGCCGGACAAATTATGGCTTCGGCGGATGAGGTTCACCTTACTGTAAAAGGCAAAGGAGGACATGGTGCTTTGCCACATTTGTTTAATGATACGGTTCTTTGTACTTCGCAAATTTTGGTTTCTTTACAACAAATTCGTGCGCGTTTGAGCAGTCCGTTTACGCCCATGGTACTTTCGTTTGGTAAATTTATTGCCAATGGTTCTACTAATGTAATTCCTGATGAAGTAAAACTCTCGGGCACGCTCCGAACTTTGGATGAGGCTTGGCGTAAGCAGTGTAAAGAACATATCCGCCGCATAGTTACCGAAACGGCTGTTGCTTATGGTTGTAGTTGCGAAATGGAGTTGTCCGACGGTTATCCTTCTGTTATTAATAATCCGGAAGTTACAGCCAATGCAATTTCTTTTGCTACAGAATTGGTAGGAGCGGAACGAATTAAAGAATTGGAAGTACGCATGACCGGTGAAGACTTTGGCTTCTTTAGCCAACAATATCCGAGTACTTTCTATCGTTTCGGCATTAAAGGAAAAGCAAATCCAAACACAGGTAACTTGCATACTGCTACTTTCCAAATTGATTTGGATGCTTTCAAAACTTCAGTACCTGTAATGGCTTGGTTGGCTTGGCGGAATTTGCAGTAAATTATATTTATATAAAATAGAAAAACCGCCTGAATTTTGGGCGGTTTTTCTATTTTAGACTTATGAAACGAGCATTAAATAAGCTTTTAAACCAAAGATGATGAATATTTGCTCGTTCCATGTGACCAAAATATAAAATATTAAAAATATTCACATGAAATTTATTATTACAATCCCTCCAAATCTTTAATATCTTGTTTCTTCGATTCTACTTTAGTTTTTTCAAATTGTTTGTCTTTAACTACTACATTTTTGATAAAGATAAGTTTGCCGGTGGCACAAAGTGCAATAACTACGGCTACTATTATTAAATACTTGCTGTAAGTTTTTTTCTTCCATTCTTTATAGATGGCAAGAGAAATAGTAGCGATAGCGATACTAATAAATAAGGTTGCCAAACTAAAACTTTCCATTGGTAAAATAGTGAAAATTAAGCCTAACAGAACAAAAGCAGAAGAGATAATATTCAATATTAACTTCAATATATGTATGTTTTTTGTTTTCAGGTAGTTTTTTAAACTGAATTTTTTCTTGTATTTATAATCGTTCATGTCTTGCATGATTTTGTCTCTTTGTTCAATATATTCAGCTTCAGGCATAGCTTTTTTGTCAAATAAAGCTTTCAGCTCTTCCAGTTCGATGGTCATTGCCGCATAATTACGGACGGTATGATGATTTGTTGTTTCCATATAATTTAATCTTAGTTTGCAGTTAAAAGTGCTATTTGTCCAACTCCTACCGGAATACTAAATTCTATCAAAGCCGGAATTCGTCTTGCATCTGTCGTAATCCAAATTAAGTTTTGATCTTTCCCTTTTAGCTTATTTGTTTTAGCTGCAATGGATAGTTTGAAACATTCTTTTTTACCCAGATTTCCGGCTGACACGGTTTCTTTCCCCATATATTTAATAGTTGCCGGATATTCTTTTTCGTCAAAA
>Ga0265338_10000564_pt1 | contig 65139 bp, 51 predicted proteins | sample 42126metaG_FD_193579 | JGI IMG/M metagenome (GOLD analysis project Ga0265338, IMG submission 193579) | Rhizosphere microbial communities from Carex aquatilis grown in University of Washington, Seatle, WA, United States - 4-21-26 metaG | ecosystem: Host-associated > Plants > Roots > Rhizosphere...
CCAAAGTAAAGAACTCCCGGCAGACTGGGAGAGATTTCTTCGTATTCGGCCGGGTTCGCAAAGATAAAAAGAGGAGGGAGGTTATTAATTTCTACGGAGAGGTTATCAGGGCCGGGAATAGAAAACGTCACGACGTTATCCTGTACGTCTGCCCTTATTCCGCGGCTGAGCGGATGTATCGATACACTTGTGACGGTGTTCGGGACGCGGATAGAAACCTGCACTTCGCCGCTGCAGGAAAAGCTCGCCTGGTGAATCTCCTGCTGTACTTTGGTGTACGGTTCACTAAACCAATCCGGGAATTCCGCAATATTCATGCTGGTTCGGAACTTTTCCGTCCACACATCCTGCGAGTTCGCCGTAACAGTGAAGAGATCGCTTGCCGGTAAGCCGGGTATCGGAGGATAAACAACTACTGTCGAAGCATTATCGCCAGATGATTTTGCTTGCACAGTGTTGATGGAAAGAAGTAGAAAAACGAAGAGAAATAATTCTTTTTTCATAACTGCTCCGGTTGAATAATACTAAAAGCCGTCTTGAAAGCCCATAGGACGGTCATCCTGATCCCGCCGTTCTCTGGCGGGAGAAGGATCCACGACACCGAAGCTTCGAACATATACGATGTTTTGTTGTCATGGATTCTTCACTCCGCTTCGCTCCGTTCAGAATGACATTACTCGGATTTATTCAGATAGTTTCTAAAATCAATTTGCGTCTTGGCGCCTCTGCGTGAATAAATTCTTTTTATTTTGTTTTAACTCTCTCGGCATAGAACGCAGAATTACCGTTCGTCACGCCGTAAAGATTCCCCGTTTTATTATCGACATCGATACCCTTCCATCGAAGAGCGCCGAGCGTGGGATCGCTAATGTTGGTCCACGATGAACCGTTGTCGAAACTGGCATACACCGCCGATTCCGACTTCGACCAGTACAGCGGCTCGCTTGCAACGTATAGTTCATCGCCCGTTGGTCCGCCGACAGCCACGGCAGTCGCGTTGAAAATCCGGCCATCGAGCGGGAAAATTTTCTGCCACGATTTTCCGTAATCCTTGCTGCGCCACAGGCCTTCATGGACAAAGCCGGCATAAAGCCATCCCGGCCTCTTTGGATCCGCTTTGATCGCGTTGAGGATCGACGCAGTGTCTTTTCCAAACGGAAGACCGCTGCCGAGAATTTGCCAGGAACTCCCCCCGTCGGTTGTGGCAAAAATACCCTTATCGGCTTCCCCGAAATAGATCGTATTTTCCTTGGTTGGATCGATACAGAGGAGCTGATTTGTTCCGCAGATGTTCTTTACCTGGTACGCCGTCACGGCCAGCAATTCTCCCTCGATAAAATCTTTTCGTACGGGGAGTGTTGAAAGTTTATCGAGCAGCGGAAGGTTTATTTTCTTCCATGACGTTCCCCAATCACCGGACTTATACAAGCCGGCTCCGTCGCCGATGCTGCCGTCGATGTAGGCAAAGAAATTTCCACGATGGAAAGGGTCTTCTTTGATCGCCTGGACGAACAATCCTTTTTTTAGATGGATGGTCACGCGGCAATTCTTGCCGTCGTCCTCCGAAACACAAAGCGCGCTGAGACGCTCGGAACTGTTTGTCACTCCGTAAACCAAAAGACCGGATTTATACTGAGACGGACAAATAACAGTGCTGCAGTAATAATTTTGTTCTGCATCCAACGCAGGAAGAGCTGCGTACGTTTTGCCGCTGTCTCTGCTGATGCACGGCTGGCCGTCTGCACCGGCAAAAAGTACCTTGCCCGGTACGAGCGGATCGACAACGACCATCTCAAGACATATGTTCCCTATTCCTTTGAAGTAATGTGCATCCCAAGTCCGGCACGAATCATCGCTTGTGCATATGCCGAACCAATCCATCAGGAAAAATTTTTTTGGATTCCTGTTATCGACAGAAAATTTGGAGATCGCCCAGCCGATTTGTTCCGGCCGCTGGTACTGCGGCGCGAACCGGCGGAAATCTGCCCAGGAATAATTTTTTTTGACAGCATTCCATGTCTCTCCTTTGTCACTGGAGGCATACAGGGGGAGGGAGAGCTGATTGTTTGGCGAAGGATACTGGCAGACTGCGGCATAAAAGAGAGAACTGTTATTCGGGCCGGATGAGATCGTTGAAAAATCAGCCATCCCCAGGGAGGATGTTCTTTTTGAAAATGATTTTCCGCCGTTTGTAGATTTGTATATCCCGTCGCCGCGGAAGGAAGCCAGGATGACAGCCGGATCGTTTTTGTCGAAGACAACGTTCGTAATACTCGTTTCTTTTTTCTCAAAGATCACAGCCCATGTTCTTCCTTGATCCGTCGACCGGTAGAGCTTGCCTATCTTCTCTCTATTATATGAGCCGCCGGGGAACAAATACGCCGCGAACGGCAAGGAATCGAGTGTTGCGGCGTAGACAATGTTCTTTACGTATGGATTGAATGCCACACAGGCGAAGGGTTCGCCTTTGAATCCCGCGTAATTCCACGATTCTCCCTGATCGCCGCTTACCCAGATTCCCCGGGTATTGCTTGCGGCAATGACCACGCTATCATCGAAAGGATCCACGGCGATCTTCTCGCCGTAAAATCGGATCGCACCGTTTCCAAAAAAATCGGGTTTCGTGGTGACGAGCCTCCACGTCGAGCCTCCGTCCGAGCTTTTGTGGATCGCGGAAACCATTTCATGTCCCCGGGCCTCGCCCGAAGCGCGGAAAAGAATGTCGGGGTGTGCCGCACTCATGGCAAAGGACTCGACGTTATGGTGGTGTCCCTCGGTCATTCCATTATTGACCGCCTTCCAGCTCTTGCCTCCGTCCACGCTCTTAAAGACTCCGGCGACATCGGTACGGATGTATACGATGTCGGGGTTTTGGGGATGCTGCAGGATCCCGGTGACATAGCCTCCGCCGCCGAATTCAGAACTTGTCCAGCGGTATTTTATCTCAGCGGCATTTGGATTTCCGGCAGAAAACGAAATGAGAGAAAGAAAAAGGCTTGTCAAATAAACGATCGAAACAGCGGGCTGATTAATCTTGCGGAGCATTCCCTTACCTTTGCGGTGGAAGTTTGCTGATACTTTATCCAAAAAGCCGTTCGGCAAAACAAAATAAACAATAAATAGTAAAGATACAGGAGTCTATGCAGCAAGAATGAGGATGATGCAGCTGTGTTCGTTTAGAACGATATTTCTCAGGCATCTTCTACGTCCGTTCAAATTGGGACGATACTAGCCCTTCCGGAGAGACAGCATGGAACTCTCGACCCCTCTTTTTGGTTTAGAGGCTATCCATAGAGTCCTTTTCTCACCATCAACTTCTTTATTCACATCACATCCAGGAGGATCGATATGCAGAATTTACGGTTGACGATTTTGGCATTCTTGCTTTGCGCCTTTTCTCTGGCGGTATTGGGCCAGGAGAAGATGGCAGACAAAGCCATGGCAGCGCCGGGGAGTGTCACGGATTCATTTTTAAAGCAATCCAAGCGCGTGCAGGGACAGATGGAAGCTCTCTTGGGAGCGATTCCGCAGGAAAAATTCAATTGGAGGCCGATGGAAGGCGTTCGGTCGATCGCCGAGGCATTCATGCATGCCGGCGGCGGGAATTATCTTCTAGCCGTCCCGCTTGGCGGAACAGCGCCGAAAGGATTTGAAGAATCCGCCTACGAAAAATCGCTGACCGACAAGGCACAGATCCTCGACGCGCTCCGCAAGTCATTCGACGAGATCAACGAGGCAGTCCGGAAGACTCCGGAAACAAATTACGGAAAGACCGTGAAGCTTTTTGGAATGGACCTGACGACGCTCGACATCATCTTTGCTGCTGCGACCCATCAGCACGAATTGCTCGGACAGCAGATCGCTTACGCGCGGATGAACGGGATCGTCCCGCCGTGGACCGCGGAGATGCAGAAGAAAATGAAAGAGCAGGAGATGAAGAAGTAAGGCAAGCTGGACGATAGCCATGTAAACAACGAAGGCCTGTTATGAAAATAACAGGCCTTTGTATTGCCGGCAGATCTTTGCTTTAGTGTGCCCGGCGCGAATCGAACGCGCAACCCCCAGCTTAGAAGGCTGGTGCTCTATCCAGTTGAGCTACGGGCACGGCTTTAATTCTATGAAATGTACCTTAGGCGAAATCCCGCGTTCTTTGCGGGATTGAGCTACGGGCACAATTGTAACCGCGTATAATATAGCGAAAAAGTGTTTCGCTCTCAACGGGATTTTTTTCTTGAAGGTACAATTTTATTTGTCTGTCCATCGCGCAAGAAAACCTTTTATTTTATTGGGCTTTCTTGCAAAGAGACCAGCGTAGATGGCTGATGTCATTGTCGTAAGCGTCATTATATGTGAAAAATTTTCTTTCGAAACAAGCGACCACCTCCAGTTTAGATGGGTGTGCGTCGTTTAGGTTTATCATTCAGGCATTGGCAAACAGAAGGGGACAGAATGTCCCTTGAGCCGTTGCTGTGTACTTCAATGGCATGACTCGCCCCCTTTTTAATGATCTCCAATAGACTAGAATGGATGAACGTTGGAGGGCAAGGCACCCTTATTTTATCTCTTGACTATTACTTTCCCGAATAATAAATTTCTTCTATTGCCTTGGGGAGGTTCTCTCCCCAAATGAACCTCGAGACTTTTAGTTTTAGCTATAATTTCAATTTTATTGAATTGGGCGAAGCCGCTCTTTCTCTGTATTGCTTTGTTCACTCGCATCGGAAGTGAATGCGATAATTAACGAAGAAATATTGCACGGAGGGAAGATGAAAAACTATGGAGTCAAATGTGTTGCAGCAATGTTTTTTGCTCTGTTTGCTGCGGTAGATTCTTTTTCACAGACTCCAACTATGCCAACCGGCAGCGGAACTTCGGGGGACCCATACATCGTCGCTACGCTCAATAATCTCTACTGGATAACACAACATTCCATCGCGTGGGGAGCGTATTACACACAAACCGCCGATATCGACGCTTCGACTGATTCGACCTGGAGTTCCGGCAGCGGCTTCTCTCCCATAGGAAGCGGTTCCTATTTCACAGGCACGTATGATGGACAGGGGCATACAATTTCAGGATTGTTTATTTCCAGGGGGAGTACTGACTATATCGGCATGTTCGGCGAAACGCACAATGCAACGATAAAAAATCTCGGCTTGCTGAGCGTTCATATTACAGGGAGGCAATACACAGGCGGGCTTGTGGGGTATGATTTCGGGGCCACGGTTCTCAATTGTTCTACATCGGGAATCGTTACCGGAGAGAGCGACTACGTCGGCGGGCTGGTTGGCTATAGCGACGGCGGCAGTATCAGCAGCAGCAACAGCAGCGCCACCATCACCGGCGGTGCCGGATGGGCCGGCGGGCTTATCGGCAGCAATACGAACAACGAAAGCACCATCTCTACCATCAGCAACTGCTATGCGACAGGAAACGTGAGCGGTGCCAGCAGCTTTATCGGCGGACTTGCGGGGGAGAATTTGTATGGCTCAAAAATAAAATCGAGTTACAGCACAGGACGAATAACCGGGGGGAGTTTTGTCGGCGGGTTCATCGGCGAGAATTATTACACGACCACTTCCATCGACAGCAGCTATGCGACGGGAAGTGTCAGAGGCAGCAGCAGCGTGGGGGGATTTGCAGGCGGAAACGACCACAGCGCGACCATCACCAACAGCTCCAGCACGGGAAATGTCGTCTGCACGGGGAGCAATTCCGGCGGATTCGTGGGGTCTAACTCCAACAGCAGCTCGGTTTCCAACTGCTATACCACAGGCATCGACAGCGGGGGAGATTACTCAGGCGGCTTTGTCGGCTCAAACCAGTTGTATTCTACCTTCAGCCAATGTTACAGTACAGGGAATGTGTTGGGAGGAACGAATGTCGGCGGATTTGCCGGCAATAGCGGGAGCACTTACGGCGGCGAGCAAATATCGAACTGTTACGCGACCGGCAATGTCGTTGCCAGCGGGAACTTTGTCGGCGGACTTGTCGGTAACAATTATTTAGGCGCTATCAACACTTGTTACAGCAAAGGGTCGGTCAGCGGCGGTTCTCCCGTCGGAGGGCTCGTCGGCTATAATAACATAAGTTCATCAAGTTCATTCTGGGATACGCAAACTTCGGGACAATCGAGCAGCGGCTCCGGAGACAACGGTGAGAACACTGCGCAGATGAAAACACAGTCCACGTTCACCGGTGCCGGATGGGACTTTGCGAATACCTGGGCGATTGACCCAGCCGTGAACAATGGATACCCCGGATTGAGTTGGCAGTCTCAGTACGTCGCGAGTGCTCCATCGGCAATCACCTCTGCGAGTACCAATATTACTTCGTCAATGGCCACGCTGAATGGAGCAGTGAGCCCGCATAAAGGCTCCACCACCGTCAAATTTGTGTACGGTACAGTATCAGGAAATTACCAGGACACCGTCACTGCGTCCCAGAGCCCCTTATACGCGTGGGGAGCGACGTCGGTTTCTGCAAATGTTACGGGACTGGCTTCGAGCACAAAATACTACTACAAGGTAATTTCGTCGAATTCGAACGGTTCGTCACAAGGCAGCGAACTGAACTTCACGACGTTCCCGCCCCCCACATTGCCGACGGCGACGACGAGCGCCGCGTCCAGCGTCACCAGCACGACTGCCACGCTCAACGGTGCTGTTAACCCGAACGGAGATATAACGATTGTTCGGTTCCTTCTTGGACATGTTTCCGGAACGTACACGGATAGTATCGTTGCATCTCAAAGTCCTTTGATGGGGGAAACTTCTCAGCCGGTCTCTGCTTCGGCTTCGGGCTTGAATTCAGGTGCAACGTATTACGTCCGAGTCGCTGCCGTCAACACGCATGGATATGTGCGAGGAACAGAGGTCAGCTTCATAACAACGGTTGCGGAATCACGCCCCTCCGCAGGCGACGGTTCATCGGGGAATCCTTACCAGATCTCCTCGCTGGGAAATCTCATCTGGATTGCAGATACTGTCGATAATTACTCGGCTGCGTTGGGGGGAGTTTATTTCATTCAAACTCAATACATCAACGCGGCCCCGACAAAGGAAGCCGACTACAACAGCGGGCAGGGATTTATTTCGATAGGGGCAAGTGCCGCACAACGTTTTTCGGGTTCGTATGACGGCCAGGGTTACCATATCGACAGCTTATTTATTTCCCGGACGGGAAGCGGGAATGATAACCTGGGATTATTCGGATTCATCGGGTCGACCGCTGTGATCAAGAACCTCGGCGTAACGAATGCGAGCGTGTCGGGATACGATTTTGTCGGAGCATTGGTGGGAACGGATTCGGCCGGTTCCTCCATTGAAAACTGTTTTAGTACCGGCAGCGTTTACGCAGCGTACGGCGATTGCGGCGGGCTTATCGGGGAACACAGCGGATTGGTTGCAACGAGTTTCAGCAGCTGCACGGTAACGGGAGGTTCAAACTACAGCATGGGCGGATTCATCGGATATTCCACCTCCGGCTCAATTACAAACTGCTATAGCACGGGCGGAGTACATGTCTCGTGCCCCGGAGTCGGAGGCCTGGTGGGAAACCACTCAGGCGCCGACATCAGCGATTGCTACAGCGTCAGCAATGTGAGCGCGACCTCTACCTACGGCGGATTGATCGGAGGCAACTATGGCGGCACCGTCACCAATTCATTTTATGATACCGACAGCACCGGCAGCAGTGCCGCTGGTACCCCGGAGGGCTCTGCCGCGCTGCGCACGCTCTCTACATTCACGAGTGCCGGCTGGGATTTTACTACGGTCTGGACAATAGAACCCAGTGTTAACCATGGGTACCCGACATTACAGGGAGTGGTTGCTCTGCCTGTTGAACTCGTTGCATTTACCGCGACATCAAATCAAATGACCACAGTATTGACATGGAAAACCGCAACAGAAGTGAACAATGCCGGGTTTGAGATTGACCGGAGTTCAATGAACGATGTGCAATCAACAATCAACAGGTGGGCAAAGATTGCATTTGTCCGAGGAAACGGCACAACTAACTCTCCCCATAATTATTCCTACATCGACAACGTTGAGACTGCAGGGACATGCTCGTATCGATTAAAGCAGATCGACCACAACGGCGCCTTCAAGTATTCGCAGGCAGTGCAGGTAACAATAGCAGTCCCGAAAATCCTTGCACTGAATCAGAATTACCCGAATCCATTCAATCCGTCAACAAACATCCAGTTCACGGTGCCCACGAATGGGCGAGCAATCCTGAAGGTCTATAACACGCTCGGACAGGAAGTGGCGAATTTGTTCGACGGAGTCGCTACGGCTGGCCAGTATCATCAGGCGACATTCAATGCATCGAATCTCGCAAGCGGGATATACTTCTCGCGGTTGGAGTTTGGTGGGAAAACACAGGTGAAGAAAATGCTGCTATTGAAATGATTGGTTGCATTTTGGTTACTCGTGGTTGCAACAAACGCTAAAACCCCTGTGGATACAGGGGTTTTTTGTTTCTGCAGCGGTTTTAGAAGGCTGGTGCTCTATCTCTACGAGTCTGCGACTCGTAGAGTCGTAGACAAGTTGAGCTACGGGCACGGCTTTAATTCTATGAAATGTACCTTAGGCGAAATCCCGCGTTCTTTGCGGGATTGAGCTACGGGCACAAATGTAACCGCGTATAATATAGCGAAAAAGTGTTTCGCTCTCAACGGGATATTTTTTTTCTTGACGGTACAATTTTATTTGTCTGTACCATCAGACAAGAAAACCTTTTGTTTTATTGGGCTTTCTTACCAGCTCTGACATATGGTGTTCTAGGAGTAATAATGTTATTCCTTTTTTCTGAATTCTCAGGCACATCAGCATTTTTTATTCTTGACTATTCCCTCCCTTCCGATTACATTTACGCAAATATGAGGGCCAATATCGAACCTCTTGATTCGTTTTGATGATGGAGGTTTTTGTGTTCTTGGGGGTGCACAGCGCCGCATCGTGCGGAGGGTTCGTCAGGCGCTATCAATAGACCTCGACGGATATCCAATGTTGTCTTTCAAGAAAACGCAATTTAATTAGCGGCTCAAGTCAGGCGAAGCGTGACAGCGACAAGCACTCACTAACGGAACCATGAGCAAGTAACCGCAGCTTTTTGCTTCGATCCGTTTCGCGGCTGCACAAGACCAAATAACAATATGCCATTATTCAATTTCACCTCCGATCAAACCGTCAAAAGGCTTCGTTGGGTAATGATTGGTGCTATCCTTTTCAGCATGATTAATACGCTTTCGGGCCAACCGGAGAGCTTTTGGCACCATCCTGAGACGGCCATTCGCGGCGATGGTCTGTCCATTTACAACGAAACTAATCAGACTTTTGATTTCTTTTTAGGCCGGGGTTGGGTGCCTTATCTCCTCGCCTGTTTGATCTACTTGTCGGCCGCGTTTTTGTTTGTTTCTCTTCTTCCAAGAAAGGCGGCGCTGACGGCAATTTTCTCTTTTCTCTTCGGACATTTTTTCGAGGCAAACAACTGGCTGGTTGTCCGGTGGCATCTTGGCCTTAGCGCCACCACCTGGTACGGCTTTGTGCTTTCGACAAGCATCGTTTTTGCAATATTTCCAACGACGAGTTCAACTTCCGGCCAGATCGTCAAAAGGCTCCGCTGGATGATGCTGGTTCCCATGTTCCTTGATATGATCAACACGCTCGTCGGGCAGCCGTCAAGCTACTGGCTTCATACTGAAACCGTACATGAGGCTAATGAAGTTTCGCGATTCTTTTTAATCCGGGGCTGGTATGCATACGTCTTCTGGGACATATTTTATTTTTCGGCAGGCTTTTTACTCGTATCAATTCTTCCACGAAGGTTAGCACTGATTTGCATCTTCATATTTACTCTTACTCATTTCGTTGGTGCGTCGAATTGGTTTTTTTACGAATGGAGAATGGGTATCGAAACCCCTGTTCTTTTTGGAATCATACTGAGCGTGATCATAGTTTTGCTGGCCTTTCCGATACCCGACACAACAACCACCCAGGACTTCGTATCCAATGAAGCCGTCGCCTAAGCAATCGCTCCCCTCTGGAAAGCACGGGGCAGCCCGGTCACGCCAGGCATGATGGCGAAACGCACTCACTAACGGGCAGCCATGCCGACGAAACTTCCACCGCAGGTTTGCTCGGTACCGTTAGGCCGCAGCGCATTCCGTTATTTCGGAGATGTCTGCATTACCGTTGCAGCAGAGTCCAATAATTCATCAAGTAAAACAAAACGGAGCATTCCATGACGACCAGAGAACTGCTTGAGACCTACTACCAAGGTCTTGCCAAGAAACGCGGATGGGAAACTGTTATCGCTGACGACTTCACGTTTTTAGGCGGCGATATGACCAAGACGACACCAATCGTCGGCAAACAGGCATATGTCGAAGTTATTAAGAGATTCAGCAAGTGGTTTACAGACATGAGAACGAAAGATGTCTTCGTATCTGACGACGGAGCTTTCGTGCTGGCAAACTATGATTTCACATTTCCTAATGGAAAGAGTATCAATGCAAATGTTGCTGAACTTTGGAAAGTTAAGAATGGTAAATTAGACGTGCTGACCATATTCTTTGACACAGCAAATTTTGACGCTTTTCTCAGGGGATAATCATCAGTTCAAGAATGCCGCCGCCTCATCAACGGCTCAACTTGATCCCGTATGTAACATTCCATCGTTAATGAGCACACCACAATGAAGCTGGATTTCCGACAGTTGACTATCACTTCAATCATTTTTGGTTTCTTCCTTATCCCTATTCATGAGTTCGGACATGTCATGTGCGATTGGATTACCGGACACCCCGCATCAATGTCCTACGCACGGGATCATTTGCTTTCCAACGGCGATACTCCCTTTCTTGGACTCCTCGGCGGACCGTTGTTACCGCTCATCTTATCTGCTGTGTCTGTCATGTTCATCTACCGACAAACCAGAATATCAATCTTCTATCCTATTGCAATCATCGGGACCCTTGACAGGTTGGTGTTTTATCTCTCAGGCATGCTTCCAAGCGATGAAAAAAATCTCGCCGACATTGCTGGATGGAATATCTATGCGTTCAAATATATATTCCTTTCTTGTGAAACACTCGTGTTGTTGTTGGTCTTAATTTCATTGATCAAATACAAGATTGGCGGTAAGCAAATAATCCTCGTCTTTGTAATACCAATACTAGCATTTGTCCTTGGTGCGGCAATAGGTGTTTTTGTCGTTGAACGGTTCGTTTTCCCCGCTCAATTTAAGATCCAATTTGGCTGAACACTGACATCACGTTTTTCACATATGTTTCTTGTGAGGTCGTATGGTAACACCGCACGTGTTCTGACCAGCCGCTGAAGTCATTCAAAGCGTGACAGCGAAAAGCGCTCACTGACAGTGCCGGCTGCACATCGCCGAAGGTTGGCTCAGTTCGTCAGGCATCCATAACAATGAGTACATTTCGACCATCCTGTCTTCATCAACAAATGAAAAGTAGAATTCCACTATGCTCCTACAACTCGTGTTTTTCTTCGCTGCGGTTGTTATTTGCGTTTCGGCGGGCTATTTCTTTCTCACTTTTATTTTACAGCGAAAATCATTTCGATTTAATCTGATCACATTCCTGTTGAGCCTGGCGGTATATGTCAGCCTCTTCTTTGTGAGGCCGGTCAGCGTCATTCTCTCAGACACATTTATGCTGCTCTCTGCGGCTTCCTTCTGCGTCCTTCTTGGAAGAGGGATCAAAACCGCTCCGTCGATTGTATCGTTTTCCATTGCAGCCTCGATAGCAGATATCGTCTCCTTCAATTGGGGACCAACGCATTACCTTGTGAAGGCCGCTGAACATGTTGACGCTGCCTCTCTATTGAACCTTATGGCATTTTCCATAGTTCTCAAGGGGAACACTTATCCTATTGTCGGTCTGGGCGATTTTGTTTTCCTTGGTATATATTTTTTGGCTCTTCGCCAAATCGGCGCCGGCTCTTGGGCGCAATTCATCATCCCTACGGCGGGTCTTCTGGGTGCGTTAGTTGTAGGTGTATTGGTGGGAGGAATATACGCCATTCCGTTTATGGCAGCCGTAGTTATCTGTTATCTATTTTTCAGTCACCGTCTATCTCCACGAGTTCAGTCATGGTGATGAAATCGCAGCCGAAATCCGCAGATCACTTTTTGCAGCCGGCTGCCTGCCGCCCGAGGCTTACGATTCGTGAGGAAGCACAAGATACTTTTGCTGTGGAGGCATTATGAAATGGTATCACTATCTTGCCTGTTTATTCGCCGGACTCTTCTTCGCTAATGCCGTTCCACATTTTATTCACGGTGTTTCCGGTGACAGCTTTCCCTCTCCATTTTCAAATCCACCGGGGAAAGGGCTGTCATCTCCAACAGTGAATGTTGTGTGGGGACTTGGTAATTTGCTCATTGGGTACATTCTCTTCCGTGCGGGCAAGGTCTCCCGGGCAAATACTTGGAGTCTGCTCGCGTTGTTTGTCGGCATCGTTTGTATGAGTATAATGTCAAGCATTGCATTCGTTGATAAAATGCATTAGGCCCTCAACGCGCTTCCTAACCCGCGGTGTACGCCGCCGCATCGAGCAAGGCGAGTTGGGCAACAGCAGAAAGGAATTTCCGGTAGAGTGGAAAAAATTACGATCCGACGGTGTGCAAGTGGTGATGAAACCTCCCTCTCGCTCCTCGGGCAAGCTACTTTTCTCGAATCATTTGCCGGGATGCTTGACGGAAATGATATTCTTGCACATTGCGCGAACCAACATTCCGCTTCTGTGTATCATGGCTGGCTCGGACAAAATGCCTATGGTGTCTGGATCGCGGAAATCCAACCTGGCAATGCGCCGATCGGGTATTTAGTCCTTGCTCCTCCAAACCTGCCGATTGCCGATCCACAAGCCGACGATCTCGAAATAAAGCGCATTTACTTATTATCTCCATTCCAAGGAACCGGAATTGGAAAACGATTAATGCAGGAAGCACTGGCCTATGCGAAGCGTTGCAATTCCCGGCGATTGCTCTTGGGCGTGCATTCCCGCAATACAAACGCAATTGCGTTCTATAAAAAATTGGGTTACAAAATATCCGGCGAAAGAAAATTCAAAGTAGGAGCTCACGAGTACAACGACCTTGTTATGGCACTGGAAACCTGAATCTCAATGCTGCTGTTGTTTCACCAGCCCCGGAGTTGAGGGAACCGAATGCAGGCTGAAACTTGCGAGCGCATGTAAGGCCATGCAAATGTGCAATCAACATTAATCTATAAAGTAGATCTTTATGCCTGATATCCTTCATCGAGTCGGGATGAACACTTCACCCTCGAAGATATTCAAAGAGCTTTCCACGGTTGACGGTCTTTGTCATTGGCGGATGACCGAAACGTCGGGCAACGCCAACCGGGGCGGGAAAGTTGACGTTGGCTTCTGTGACATGAAGGTCATGGAATACACAACCAACAAGTTCATCAAATGGAAGTGTTCATGAAGACCAGAGGATTGGAATTGAAGCGAGCTTCACGCTTGCTCTCAAGGACAACCCCAAAACCGCCAATTGGCGACATCCGGTAGAGGTCATGCATCATTGCAGTACGACATGGGCTGTATTTCTATTGAGCGTGCGGGATTGTTTAGAAAGAGGCGAATGGCACCCGGCTCTTTACGATACGAAAATTCGAGTCGGCGACTGACGTGAGCCAACCTTGCGTTCGAATCAGTCTTCAGCTATCGGCACGATGAGCATGTCGTCCCAGTTTACCTGTCCTGCTCCTTTGTATCGGGGAACTCCGGTCCGGCAGGCGGCATCGTAACAGCGCTCAATACGATATCTACTGCATGAGCTCATACTACTTTTTCTATTCCCAGTATGGGTAAAAAGATCCATGTTCTGCATCAAGCACGGTCAATCAATTCGGAAGTTTTCTAAACTGCCGGCACAATGATCTTTACCGTATTGCCGATGGCAGGCGAGATAAGTATCTTGCAGTTGCACAAAGGTTCCGGATGAGGTTCTTAAACATCGGCAAATCAAAAACAAATGCCGCCCGACAGTCGCACAAACGGTCCGATCATGTGCGTTCAGGGATTAAAATATATGGATAACCTAAAATGTTCTTTGATCATTTTCTCAATAGTCCTGCTCCTATCCGGCTGCACAAAGAAGGTGTCCCCGGTCGGCGTAAGTACTCCCCAGTATACGATGATTGGGGGGCATCTGGGCAGCACTATGCTATCGTCGGTTTCATCTCCATACTTGGTGAGAAGCAGCCTGATCGTTGATTCCTCGAGCACACTGATCATCGATGCGGGCACTCAGCTCTATTTTGAAGACTCAACGGAAATCATTGTGCTCGGCAGGCTCTTATGTCAGGGAAGTCGTTATCAGTCTATTGTATTGACCTCTAAGAATATTTCTTGGAAAGGGATCCGAATATTGGGATCAACTTTCTCTTCGACTCTTAGTTTCGTTATTGTCGAGAACGTCGACGTAGCAATTCCGTACGATTCGACAAGAAATGGGGCAGTAGAAATTGAAGGCGTTGATGTCGTTATCCAAAATTCTATTTTTAGAAATAACAGGTCGAACAATGGCGGCGGTCTTTTTATCGATCATTCACAATCCGTCGTAACGAATAATATATTTTACAACAACTATGCGGCCGTATTCGGCGGCGGGATTTTCTCCTCATCCTCTTCAAACAAGATCGTGAACAATACTTTTTACCGGAATTCCACGGACAATTACGGAAGCGGTCTTCTGCTCATGACTCCGGTTCTGGATCTTGTTCTGAACAATATTTTCTATGCAAACACCAGCAGGACGGGCGATGCAGGAATGTCCGTTCCCGAGACCGATAGCACCCATTTTGATGCGGAGTACAACTTTCTTCAGCTCACGGGGAATAATCCGGATTTTGTCTCACAAACGGATTTTCATCTTTCGCGTACTTCTCCTTGTATTGACGCAGGAAATCCCGAGCCGATGTATGACGATGCCGACGGATCACGGAACGATCAAGGAGCGTACGGCGGCCCATTCGGAGGTTGGTAAATACTATCTGTTGCTGCCTAACCGCCGGAAGCTGACGGCTCGATAGAGTGCAAGAACGCAACACTCACACAACAATAGTCTCACGATGAATCATTTGTTTGTATCAATTCTTGAAGCGTTGCATCGCTGCAGGATCTATGCCGCGAGTATTTTTCTGACATACTGCGCTGCCTGCCTTATTGGAATACTCATGTCGCATTGCGGTAATGAATTCGCACTTTCCCAACGGGACAAGATCGTCGGCGCTGCCACGGCGAATGATAAGGCATCTATCAATTACCAGGCAGGAGAGAACTTCACGGCAGCACTCTTTGATTGCGCCGGCAACCTCTTCTTTGCCGCCGTTCCTCAGACTATTCTCGGTTTTGGTATTGTTATTCCGTATTTTAGCGTCACGTACCAAGGTTGGATAGGCGGGATTGTGTCAGTAGATAGTTCTCACCAAAGCAGATTTAAAACAGTGAAAGGATCGGCGTACTATTTGATAGTATTGCTGCTCCAGTTTATCCCATTTTCTCTTTCTATAGGCGCCGGTGTCAAGTGCGGCATCGAGTTCTATAGGCATAACAGCATAGTGAGTTGGAAGTTCTGGAACTATCGAATCCCAATAGCGAGCCTTAAGAACTTGGGGTATGTATATCTCGTCAGCGTTCCATTGTTCTTTGCTGCTTCCTGTTTTGAATTTCTATCGCCCTGGAATATTTGAGTCCATGAGCCAGTCCGCGTGCTCTACCATCTGCTGCTGAGAGTTCGGAATCCATGAAAAATGCAAAATACTGAACGAAGCCTCGTGAACACGCTATCTATTACCGTGCTGTTTGCAGTGACATCGTGTTCATTTTTTAACGGGAAAGAACTTGTAAGGCTGCCGAAAACAAACAGTCCACACTCGCTTGATTCCGTGCAAGCGCAGGATGTCTATGATCGCGCGCAACATTTTCCCAACGGGACGCAACTTTCTATCTGCATCATCACAGGTGATACGGAAAAGTATGTTGGTATCGAGCGGCGGAACGATTCGTTGGTGTATGTTGAGAATAGCGACAGCGTATTCGAGATCGGCTCAATAACAAAGACATTTACTGGCACCATGCTTGCGAAGTTGGTATACGACGGGAAAGTCCGCCTCGATGATCCCATAAAGAATTACCTTCCTGTTGCTTTGAATCAATCGTCCCTCAACGGGAAAGAACCTACTCTTGTCCAGCTTGCCGATCATACATCCGGGCTGCCGTTTGAGCCGGCCAACGTGAAGAACGATGATGCACATCCTTTTGACCAGTATGCCCCTTACAAATCCTACAGCACGGAACGGCTTTATGACTACCTCTCACATCAACTGGTGCTGCAGTCTACGCCGGGAGAAAAGCGCACCTACTCCAATCTTGGCGGAGGCCTGTTGGGCCACATTCTAACATTAGTTGCAAAAAAATCATATGAAGCACTTCTCTTTGAAACGATTTGTGAACCGTTAAGCATGAAGAACACATTCGTTGAACTTACACCCGAGCGCATACATCGGATGGTTCAGGGGAGGTCTCCAAACGGCAATGTGCTTTCCTTTGGAGATGGTGATTGCGGGGCGCTCACCGGGTGCGGCGGGATAAAATCTTCGGCGAGAGATCTTGTTAAATATCTCAAAGCGAACATAAACGATACAACGTATTTCTATCTCGCTCAGAAATCCACCAAGCAGTTCGACGAGCACCTCTCTGGAGGACTCGGATGGGCAGCCTACAGTGAGCGCGATAAGCATCACGAAGGGGCTTTTGGAGCTACACCCGGCTATACATCGGGGATAATTTTTGAACGGAATACACGGGTCGGTGTGGTTCTCCTGACGAATGTCTCTTCCTCTCTGGCAGTGAAGGGCAACTATACGGAAGGACTATGTCGTGCTCTTTACGACCCTCTTCCATTTGCCGCTGTGGAAAAGAAGGGAATGTAAGATTATGATGTATGTTGATGCAGCCATCGTCATGAAATGGCGCACCGCACGCAATTACCTCAAAAGGGAAGCGATCCTGTTGAGCTGCACGTCGCTGCGGCTCAGCTCGGTACGGTAGGCCGCCGCAGAAGGAATTATAATGAACTTATCACCAGAAATAATTGCAGAGCTGTTCCGACAATGTGCTTTCATCAGCGCTTTGATTGCGGGTTTTTCTTTTGCTTTCCTTGCGGTCATTCTGACCAATAAGACAACAAAAAAGATTGACGATTGGACAGCGGGTTTTGCGATAGCTGCCACAGCGGGATTAATCGTATGTGCGCTGGGATGGACTTTAGGCGTACCCCATGTGTTGGAGCTTTCCTTGAACAATTCAGGGAACACACCTTTTCAATTGCCGGAGAAGTATATCATTATTCATCGCTCGCTGTCACTCACGTTCATCGCTTGCTTTTTTTTCTTCTTAACAAGTTTAGGACTATCCGGCTGGATTCGTTCCCGCAGGCTCGGGGTGGTATCGTCAATCATTACAATAATTGCAGCAATGTATGCGGCTTGGATCTTGCAGTTTTTTATCAAGTAAGAATATGCTGCAGCGCCAAGAACTATTACGGTAACATTCCAAAAAAAGGAGGACCCAACATGCGGATTTTAAAATTACAAATGCAAATGAGTGTTGACGGATTCGTTGCAGGGCCGAACGGCGAAATGGATTGGTTGGTATGGAATTGGGACGACAAGCTGAAAGAGTATGTAAAGGAAATCACGGCGCCTGTTGATTGTATCTTGCTTGGGCGAAAACTTGCTCAGGGATTTATTCCAACGTGGGCTTCACATTTGGCTGATCCGAAAACTGCAGATGTTTTCGCTAAAAAAATGGTGGACACACATAAGTTGGTTTTCACAAAAACGCTTGCGAAATCTGACTGGCAAAACACGGACATTGTGAAAGGCGACCTGATTCAAGAGGTTAACAAGGAAAAGAACAAGGACGGCGGAGACATTATCGTCTATGGCGGCGCTGCTTTCGTATCGGCGTTGATCAACGCTGGACTTATCGACCAATTTCATTTGTTCATAAATCCTGTCATCATCGGCAAGGGCATGACGATCTTCAAAGAATTGGCTCAGAAACAAGATTTAACCTTGGTCAAATCGACCGCATTTGAATGCGGAATAGTTTTACTCAACTATAAACGAAAGTAAGAATATTGCGTAAGAAGTTTGGCGTCGTCTAGCCGGTCGCTCAAGCCCCGAAGGGCTCCTTCGGAGGATCCCACGGGGCTGGCGGAACCAGCCGTCGACGATTGTCGATACCGCTACTGGCAACTGTCATTATTTTAATGACGGTCAATTTCATTCGAAGTGAACATCCGGCACATCCACCATAGCCGAAATTCTGAAAGAATGCTCCAAGATAATATTTGCCTTCTTCCTTTCCGGAACCTCAGCCATTCATCGTAACACTTCTGCCCTAACAACTTATTCGTCGAGACAAAAACGAAAGAAGTCCCGACTCAATTCGGAACAATTGGTTGAATTTGTTTTTGACATGAAACGGCTTTAAGCGTATATTGTTGGACAATCGTCGCCAAAGCGATTTCTTTCAGAAAAATCATTCGACCGGAGATGCTACGAATACGATTTGCAGCCAGCGGGAGCCCTGCGTATGGACTTCTGGCTGTCGTGATGACTCTTGTAGCAACGACCGACCTGTTTGCGCAAAGAGATACGCTGTCTATTGACCGAGCCCTCGAAATTGCTCATCAGCACAACCTTCAGCTGAGAATTGCCGAAAACGGAATGCAGTCTGCTCTCTTCTCGCGCGATGAATTATCCACGACAAAGCTCCCTCAGCTTTCATTTGAAGGATCGGCGATTTATGCGCCATCGTCGAGCCATTTTGGATACGACCCTGCGATCTCAAACGGGGGGCAATTTTCAGGTCAGGTCATCGCGCGGCAGTCCGTCTACGATGGCGGCATTCGGAGAATTAAAGCAGATCAAATCGGCATCGATATTGACCTGAGGAACAGGGAATATCGACAGGCTGAACGGGATGTTCGGTATTCCGTGAAGCAGGCATTCATTGAAGTTCTGCAATCGTGCCAGGAAATTCAACTGGAAGCTGAAAGCGTCGCCCAGCTGACTGAATATATGGGAAGAATAAGGCAGCTTACCGGAGGCGGAAACACTTTGTACACCGACCTGCTAAAGACTAAAGTTCAGCTTTCGAATGCGGAGATTGCGCTCGAAAAATCGCATGAATCATTTTCGCTTGCAAAGTATAGACTCGCTGAAGTGCTTGGCGGAACCATTGACACAGCATTCATCGCCGTTGGCACGTTGGGGGATTCGTCAATCACGCTCATCGACTCATTGCTGGCGGCCGTTCCTGATTCTGCAACGAACCTCGACGTATCGCTTGCAGCACTCTCTATCCAGCGCAATCAACTCGAAGTAGATCTGACGCAGCAGGAACTTTCCCCAAACGTTTCCCTGATCGGCGACGCAGGACTCCTCACTTCGATAGATAATTTGCAGCTGCCGTACGCTGAGCGGGCGGGCATTCTTGGATATTCGGTCGGCGTACTGCTGGAGATCCCCTTTTTTAATTGGGGTGCGACCAGTTTACGCATTCAGGAAAAGGAACGAGCTGTCAGCGGCCTTCGTTTTCAGTCTGAGTTGATGCGGCGGTCCATGATATCGGAGGCTAAACAACTGCGCTTGCAGCTCATCAAGGACAGAGAGCGTTTTCGCTCGTTGCGTGAGTACAAGAATTCTGCGGAGGAGAATTTTCTTCTCACAAAATCGAAGTACACCGGGGGAGGGACTCTTTCGTTGGAAGTGCTTTCGGCGCAGCAGCTTCTCAGCGATGCAAGGCTTTCTGAATTGCAAACCCAGGCAGACATTCAACTCCTCTCAGCGCGATTAGAACAGCTTCTTACTCGATAACGCATGATGATGAACAGACCATCGCATACGGCTGCTTTGATGCTTTGTCTTCCACTTTTGCTTCTGACCGTGATGCTCGGCTGCCGGTCAAAACAAAACGATGACGCCGCCGATCAAGAATCGATCAAGGCTGTAGTCTCTGTGAGGCTTGCGAAGGTAGTTGAACATGACGCGGTAATTTCCGTTTCGACCTTCGGGAAAACCGACGCGCAGCGGAAAGAAAAAATATATTCGCCTATTGCCGGGAGGATTATCGCCATCAAGGCATATGAAGGAACGGAAGTCAGACGGGGCGATATCCTCGCAGTGATTCAATCAAAGGAATCCAGCGCCGCTATCATGGGAGCCGAAGCCATGCTGGAATCTGCTGCAACTCCGGAAGATAAGGCACAAGCCGCGCAGGCCCTGAAACTTGCCCAGGCTACTCAACAAAGTGTGAACGTCGCGGCGAAGTTCGACGGCGTTGTTTCAATGCGAAGTGCGAGCGAAGGGGAGCTGGTTCTCGAGAACGGAGAATTGCTGACGATCATCGATCTTTCCACGGTCGTCTTTCTTGCTGACGTGCCTATTCGTGAAGTGTCCTCGGTCAGAATAGGCCAACTCGGCAATGTCCGGTTTCAGCCGATTCCCGGGATACTATTTCCGGTTGTTGTCGATGCCATCAATCCTCAAACTGATGTCCAAAGCCAGTCCATTAAAGTCCGTCTCCGTTTCCTTCCGACAGACAACACCCGGCACATCGTGCTTCGCACGGACATTATTGGAACGGCTGCGATCGTTACTGCAAGCCGCCATCATGCATTATTTGTTCCCACAGCGGCGATACTTCGTGATGACGAGAAGAACTCATACTCTATTGTCACCGTGACGGCTGACTCGCTTGCAGAGTCCATCCCGGTCACTGTCGGCATTACAACAGATTCTACCGTTGAAGTAATCGGAGATCGCGTCCATGGCGGAATGCCCGTGATTACGGAAGGCAACTATTCACTTGCTGACTCAACCCGCGTCACCGCAGCCCCGCAGGATTGACAATGGCTCTTTTTGAATATGTCCGCCGCCATGCGAAAGCGTTCCTGTTCTCCGCAGCCGTATTTGTCGCCTCCGGCCTCGCGTTGATGTTCAACATGCCGATTTCCCTCTTCCCCGATATAACCTTTCCCCGAATCGTTGTGCTTGCCGACAACGGCGAAGAGCCTGCCGAGCGGATGATGGTAGAGGTGACCAAGCCGCTTGAGGAAGTCGCAAGCTCCATTCCCGGCGTCTCGGTTGTTCGTTCCATCACAGGTCGCGGATCCACCGAAATATCTATCGGCTTGAACTGGGGTTCAAACGTACTTCAAACGCTTCAGCTGCTGCAAGGGCGAATTGCGAATATTCGAAACAAGCTCCCCGCAGCGGCCGCCGTCGAGGCGGAGCAAATGAGCGTGTCTGTTTTTCCGATCCATGGGTACAGCCTGACCTCAGATACTCTGAGTTTGGTAGAATTGCGCGATATCGCATTGTATCAAATCAGGCCGGCGTTAATGAAGGTGAAGGGCGTAGCCAAGATAGAAATTACCGGGGGAGATACGCGCGAATTCCATGTTATCGTTTCCCCGGAAAAGCTTGCCGCCTACCGGCTCGATATCAGGCAGGTGGCGGACGCGATCGACAAAACCAATTTTGTTTCGTCCACCGGGCTGGTCGACAACAACTATCAGCTCTATCTCTCTCTCGTCTCAGGATTGTTCAAAACAACCGACGACATCAGAGCGGTTACGGTCGCCGTTGAAAACGGGGTTCCCGTGAAAGTGTCCGATGTGGCAGAGGTGAAAGCCGCGGTGGCAGACAAATATATACGCACGACAGCCCACGGACGAGATGCCGTGTTGATCAACGTCATAAAACAGCAGACCGGAAGCACAGTTCAGATCGGACAGGATATCTCGTCGGAAGTCGCTACACTCAACCTCCCGGCGGGGGTCCATTTTGAGAATTTTTATGATCAGGGAAATTTTATCATGAGCTCCATCGCCAGCACGCGCGATAGTATTGTTATCGGCATTGTGCTCGCGATGGTTATAATATTTTTTTTCCTGCGCAGCTGGCGCGTCAGTCTGGTAATTCTCCTTGTCGTTCCTGCGACGATCGCCTGTACGATGGCTTGTATTTCAGCAGTGGGATTGACGATCAACATTATGACCTTGGGGGGAATTGCCGCCGCCGTGGGTTTGATTATTGATGATTCCATTGTCGTCATCGAGAATATCTTTACTCATTTTTCAAAGCAGACCAGCTCCGGCAGCGCACGAATGTCTTTTGCGGAAACAACCTCATCATCGCTGAATCAGCTTATGCCTGCCATTATCGGCTCGACCGCCAGCACAATTGTGATTCACATTCCCCTCGCCTTTCTCGGCGGAGTGACCGGCGCGTTCTTTGCATCTCTTTCGATCACCATCGTGTTCGCAATGATGATCTCGTTTTTCTTTTCTATTACTCTTGCCCCGCTGCTCTCGATGTTCTTCATCCGACAGGAAGAAATTGCCCGCGAGATTGAACACCATCAAAGGGTTTCATCATTTCTGCAATGGCATGAACGGACACTTCGAGTTCTCTTGAAGTACCGTTTGGCAGCCGTTCCCGTTTCATTCGCGGTTATTCTTGCCACGTACTTTTTATACCGTAATATTGGCAGCGACTTTATGCCTCAAATGGATGAAGGCGCATTCGTGCTGGATTACACTTCTCCCCCCGGAACTTCGCTCGACGAAACAAACCGGCTTTTGATGCATGTAGAAAGAATCATAATGTCCGTTCCTGAAGTTGAATCATATTCACGCCGGACCGGGACGCAAATGGGATTCTTTATAACCGAAGTTAACAACGGCGACTATCTCGTGAAATTAAAAAAGAAGCGGTCGCGCACTATTGAAGAAGTGATTGACGAAGTACGCCGCAAGATTGAAGCGACGGAACCCAGCTTGCAAATTGATTTTGGACAGCTGATGATGGATGTTATTGGTGACTTAACAAACAATCCATCGCCCGTGGAAATCAAGCTGTTCGGAGACGACACAAAGGTTCTTCATTCGAAGGCCCGGGAAGTTAAACAATTGATCGAAAGCGTTCCCGGCGTCGTTGATGCGTTCAACGGAATTGTCATCTCCGGGCCGTCTTTGATTGTGGATGTTGATCCTGAAAGAGCTTCAATTGCCGGTGTAAACGCAGGAGAGGTGCGGGATCAATTGGAAACAATGATGAGGGGTGAAGGGGAGAGCAAGATCCAGAAAGGGGAAAAACTCATAGGGATTAGGGTCCGCTTCCCTGACAATTACAGGAGTGATATCAACACAATTGAAAAGCTACGGTTTATTAATACTAGCGGAGTGTCTGTTCCTCTTACAAACATAGCGACGATTAGGACTATTTCAGGACAGGCCGAACTCGATCGTGAACGGTTGCGGCAGTATGTCGCGGTCACGGCTCGGATATCGCAGCGTGATTTGGGAAGCACTGTCGACGATATCAAAAGAAAACTCGCCAGAGAGTTGAACCTTCCGCAAGGAATGACAATGGAGTTTGGCGGCGTCTACCAGACTCAGCAGGAGTCATTTCGCGGGCTGCTTCTTGTGGCTATTGCGGCGTTTATGCTTGTCTTCATCGTATTGCTTTTTGAGTTTGGCGAATTTGCGGTTCCACTTTCAATTTTCGTCGTCAATATTCTATCCTTGTTCGGAGTCCTTGGCGCGTTGTGGATTACGGGCGTGACGTTTAACATATCAAGTTTCGTAGGAGTCATCATGATCATAGGCATTGTTGCAGAAAACGCGATCTTCGTTCTCCACCAAGCAAGATCATTGCAGGCACAAGGATTGGACCTTGATGAATCATTGGTTCGTGCTACCTCCGTCCGTGTAAGGCCGATCATGATGACAACATTGGCAGCGGTTTTTGCGCTTCTGCCCCTGTCTCTCGGAATTGGTGCCGGTGCGCAGATGCAGCAGCCGCTTGCCATCGCTGTAATTGGCGGATTTTCTGTTTCAAGCATGATACTTTTCTTTGGACTTCCCTTGATATATCGGTTGTTTCGGCGATAACATGCTCTTGGCTTCTCAGGTGCAGACTTGGCTTTAATTTACGGCCAATGGTGGAAGGCTGACAACATACACTGGTACGGGCTTCTGGTACAACCCGGCTATTGGAGAAGGAAATTGGATCTTCCCCGGGTGGGAATCTCAATGTAATTTTGATGAAGTCGTTACTCTTGGCGGGCAGCGATACTACACATCAGCCGATACTCGAGCATCTCAGTCTGGTGGCGGATTCAATTTCGGAGAATTCATCACCATCAACGAAAACGATATTTTTTTCTTTAGGGCACACAATCACTGATGGATCAGCAATTACCGGATATGTTGCAGGCTAATTCTTTTTTAACTAACAGTAGGAGGTAGAGATGAAAAAATTCCTTACGCTCGCAGCCCTGCTCATCGGGACCGTTGGCTTCTTGCAGGCACAAACTTTTACCGTTCAGAAATACAGCATCGGCGGCGAAGGGGGCACGGATTATCTGACCGCTGAACCGGGAACGGGGCGCGTCTTCGTTTCGCGCGGCTCCCACGTCATGGTCATCGACGGGAACTCCGGCAAAGTGCTCGGCGATATTCCGGACACGCCGAACAATCACGGAATTGCCCTTGCTCCCAAATACAATCACGGGTTCATCACCAACCGCGGCGATTCTACGCTGACAATGTTCGATCTCAAAACACTCGCGACAATAAAAAAAATCAAAATTCCGGCAGGCGGGCAGGACGGAATCATGTATGACGAGTTCATGGACCGAATCATTCTGACCAACCACAGCAATCCTGGAACTGCAACGGCGGTCGATCCCGACGCCGGGGTCATGACCGGCGAAACCCAGCTTGCCGACAATTCACCCGAGGGTGCGGCGAGCGACGGAAAAGGGAAGCTGTATGTCAACCTTGAACGAAAGAATTCCATCCAGGTCGTCGATGCCAAAGCAATGAAGGCACTCGACGTGTGGCCGCTCGATTCATGCGACGGACCGACTGGAATTGCATATGACCAGGCCACCGACAGGATCTTTACCGGCTGCGGTAAAATGTCAGCAGTCGTGAACGCAGCAACCGGCAAGATCGTTGCAACAATTAAGAACGGGGAAGGCGTCGACGCGCTCGGATGGGATCCCACCGAGAAGCTGATCTACATTCCGGCAGGCCGCGACAGCAGTGTAACGATCGTTCACGAAGATTCACCCGACCATTACACTGTGGTTGCTACAGTGACGACAATGACCGGCGCAAAAACAATTTCCGTCGATCCCGTAAAACATGCGGCGTATCTCTTCCAGCCGATGTATGGACCTGCTCCGGCAGATGCACAGCCGGACCGAAACGGCCGCCGCCCGCGCGGTCCGGTCATTGGCGCGTTTCTCATTGTCATAAAGCATTGACAACTACCACTGACGTAAATTTGAGTCCGCCTCAGATATTTGATCATCTGAGGCTTTTTTATTGCTCCTTGCCGCTCCTCCAACTTCCCCAAAAAATGTAGTGATGGCAAACTCTCTTTGCCATCCTATCTATAAACGGGAGGGTGCTTCTCGCTTTGGAGTTAGCAGTGTTACTTTTGGGAAGGTCGATCAAGACGGGGGGTGGATCTAGCTTCATCGCGAGAATAGCTTGCGATCTGAAGACGGCTGTGTAATTCTAATTTCTCTAAAATATTATGGACATGGCTTTTAACTGTAAACGCCGAGATATTGAGTCTGACGGCAATTTGCTTGTTGGTGCCGCCTTCCACGATCAATGTAATAATTCCTTTCTCACGCTCCGTCATCCGGAGCGCCCCCTTGAGGTTTCTTTTCCCTTTCAAGAGAGCGTGTTCAGCTACCTGAAAAAAGAGTGACGACGTCATCGTGTTGGGGAGCACTGTCTTTCCCGCGGCTACCTCGCGAATCGTGTAGATCACATCCGAAACCTTTGCATCCTTGAGGATGAAGCCATCCGCCCCCGCTTGCACACATTCCACAATGTCCGTCTGTGCTGGAGCAAGACCCATTCCGATTATTTTGATGCCTGGAAATTCCTTCTTCAATTTCTCGACTATCTCCAGGCTGTTTTGATTTTCTAAGCCGAGATCCAGCAGCACAACATGCGGTTTCAGCTTGCGTGTCATTGCTGCTACGGTATGCCCGCCATCGGAGACGGCATTGATAATGAAATCTTTCTGCTTTTTAATTACGGCAGTGATTCCATCCCTTAGGATGCGGTTATCCTCTACGAGCAGGATTCGGATTTTCGGCAAAGGCGCTCCAGCTGATTTTAAAACTGCGGATGCGCCGAAGCACCCCATCTCCCGGCGTCATCAAGATTCAACATACCCGCAAAAATACGCAGTAAATATACCCCCGTTTGCGGGGATTGTCAAATTCATAGCGCGGTCACATGACGCCTGGAACATCCCCACTTCCCCTTTTAAAAAAGGATTAGTCCTTTTTTCATCCTTTCGGGCTATTCCTATTTCCCAACATCTATGCTATTTTCCCTGGTACGATTCAGAGATTTGCTTATCGTCGATTAACAGCCGGCTATCTCTTCTCATTGAGCTGGACTCGCCGAAGAGTAGGTGTAATCCACTGAACCTAGAAATTTCCCCCGCACGAATGTGAAGGAGGTGTTCATCAAATGGCCGTCAACTATCGGTATGATTTCAATATCATTGTCGTTTCCATGGCAGGAGATTATTCCATCAATGACCTCCGCACGACCCTGCTCAACGCTCTTGCTGACCCCGAACGGCCGCCGGACTCCTTCTTGTTGTTTGATTTTGGAAAATCGAAGAGTATTCATACCAGGTCCACGAAAGAAATGCAAACCATGGCTGATTTTATTACTTCAATGCGTAATCGGTACAATTGTCGTCTTGCACTCGTTTCTCTATATGATTTGCCTTATGCCCTGCAGGTCTGTTTGCATGTGATGTCAGAAACCTATGGACTTGATTCGAAAATGTTTCACTCATATACCGAGGCTCGGGAATGGTTGGTGACGAAACATTTATACACTTCCCGACAGACTCAAGCTGCACAAATAACAATGACACAATAATCATCTTGAGGCTGGCGAATATCATCTTAGCCCAAAGCAATTCGCCATCTGGAGCCGTTCTAATTCACTGCCAGCCTTTCTATTCCGCGTGCTGCAAATTGCAGAGTTTCAACAGCGCGCATCTAAAAATCCGGAAAAGAATTTAGAATTCACTTTTCCCCGGCCGCATCGTTGGATCCCTGTTCATGAACAGCGGGGTCAGGCTCGATTGGGCCAGCTTCAGGAAAACAGAATCGCCGAATGAGGCGGGGGAAGTTCCCGGAAAAGATTTTGCTCGCCATGCAGCGCGACAGCGTCGAGCACGCCGCCAAGCCTGTGCTGATGGACGCCGTAACGCTGCTGCCTGCAACTGCGACACGAAGGAAGTAAATGTGAAAAAGGAAATCCATCCCAATGCGGCCGGCGTTCCGCCGCTCCGCGATCACGAACCCCTCACGGGCAAGAAAACGCGTGTGGTGCGCTTCGAAATAACGACCGCGACGATGATCAAGCTGATCCTCATCGTGGCCTCCATTTGGCTGTTGGTCCGGCTTTGGCCGATCTTTCTGGTGCTCGTCATTGCTCTCCTCATCGTCGGGACAATGAGTCCGGCTGTCAGCTGGATGGAGACGCGGCGTGTAAAGCACGGCCTTGGGATCGCCATCGTTTTCATGCTCTTCTTCATCGTCGCGATTTTTGCCATGGCCTTGACGATCCCGTCATTATTGGTGCAAGCTTCTGCGCTGATCGAGCAGGAGCCGAAATTCCGCGCACACATTTCAGATTATCTTTCCCATTCCAATCTTACAGCACCGATCGCAGATTGGCTGCGGAACGTAAAATTCGGCTCTTTGTCCGGCGGCATCAGCGGAATGGCCTTCGATTTCTCAATGCGTATTTTCGAGATTACTGCATATGGCATGAGCGCGATCTTTCTTGCGCTCTATATCATGATCGACCGTGACCGGCTTCGCGGGTGGCTTTTTGCGACTGTTCCTCGCACGCATCATATCCGCCTTGCTCGCGTTATAATGAATCTGGAGACTATTGTCGGCGCCTACATTCGCGGACAATTGATCACGTGCTTGCTTATTGCTGTCTTTTCGTTCGTCCTCCTGGAGGCGTGCGGCGTGCCGAACGCGATGGCGCTTGCTGTGTTTGCCGGCATTGCGGATGTCCTGCCGTACATCGGTGCTCTCCTTTCGATCGGACCGATGGTCATTGCAGCACTTGCGCACGGCCCGGTCGTGGTTGCAATTGTCTTGTTGACCATGCTCGCGTACGAAGAGTTCGAGAGCCGTGTGCTCGTTCCCCGCATTTATGGGCGTGCGTTGCGCCTTCCGGCGTCTGTCGTGGTCTTCGCGCTCCTCGTGGGCGGAACGCTGATGGGAGTCCTTGGCGCGCTTCTCGCGCTCCCTGTCGCTGCAACCGTTATGATGCTTATCGACGAACTTCGTGTTGAGCTTCCGGGTAAGCAGGAACGGGTTTCAGATGTCGAACAGCGCATCGGTGATGAGCGCGCAGAGAAAGAGTATTTGCGTCGGACAGCAGGTGTGCCTGTGGAACAAGCGGCAGCAATTGCCGCTTCGATCTCAGATGATCAGCGGAAGGATGAGAGCACCCCACCCAAGGCTGCGGATGTGTCAGACCCGAACGGCTCTTAGCCGCTGCCCAGGCCTGCCCTCGATAGAATTTCTATCTGCGAAAAAATACCAAAGCAGCATTTTTTTTTCTCATTCGACTGTTAACAATTTACATAAAGCAATAATGATGGGATCACCGAAAGTGTTTCCGGCTCAACGGGATGAATTTCTTCTTGAGGTTACAATCTTGTTTGTCCGTCCCATCGTGCAAGAATTCCTCTTGTTTTATTGGGCTTTCTTGCAAAGAGGCCAGCATAGGCGGCTGAATCTCTATTCTGCCAGATGCTTTTGCCCGCTCATTGCTTCCTCATGTGATCCACTGCGAAATTAGAAAAATATATTTCAGTCGGCTGAAATACCTAAGTCATCGATGGCCGAGCTGTGCTTGACTCCTTCATTTATTCCTCATACCTTTTCGCATATTAACCACCCGAATTTCGGGAAGTGCGGGAGCGGTTATGAGGGAATTGAACCTCCGGATTCGAAAGATGATGGAGGTTTTTGTGTTTTTATGCTGCTCGTTGTTTGTCGCCGCAACTTGGACGCGCTGATGCAGGCGCAATAGTGCTTCCGTAAACTCAAAATGCTGCACTGAAATGCTCGATCTTGGTTCACCATTGTCAAAACAGAAATCACTGTCAATCATTTACTCAGGAAGAAGACCAGGTGGTCTGTTTTGCCATAAAGGAAGGAGTCATCATATGCTAAAGAACTTGACAATTATTGCGTTACTCCTGTCGCTTCTCGTCATTGTAAATCTACCGGCGTTATCACAATCATGGAGTATGAAACAGTTCTATTCTGGAGCTACAAACTTTGTGCGGGGTGTTACATATTTAGATGCCAATACTGCTATTGCAGTCGGGGGTTCAAGTTACGCAAGGGTTAGAAAATCCACCGATGGGGGATCCACATGGACAACTACGCTGCTGGCAAGTGATGTTGGGTGGTGGAATCTCTATGCTGTCTGTTTCACTAATACCACTGCCGGTTATGCAGTCGGGAACCTTGGGGAGATTTTGTCCTCGACCGATGCTGGAAATACGTGGTCCCTTCAATCGAACCCCATATCCTCAGAAGAAACATATCAATTATTTGGGATATCATTCAGTTCCGGCTGTGGAATTGCTGTTGGAGCAAATGGCAGAATGACCTGGACTTCAAACGGAGGATCGACCTGGAATTCTCCAACGACAAACGCCGCTGGCTCCAATAACCTGTACGGTGTATCATTCTATAATTCAACAAACGCGGTTGCCGTAGGTGACTGCGGACTAATTATTAAGTCCACCGATGGAGGAAATAACTGGACAGGGATAACGACCTCTAACACGAATGCTCTTATTGCTGTTCGATTTTTTAACGGATCAACCGGAATTGCTGTTGGCATGAGCGGAACAGTTCTCAGGACTACTAACGGCGGCGATACCTGGTCTTCCATTACGACAGGAATTTCTACGTCGGCATGGAGAGCAATTTCTTTTTATGACGCAACCCATGGCGTCATCGCAGGCGATGGACCAAGCATTGCAAAAACAACAGACGGAGGATTAACGTGGGCGAGTCTGCCTGTAACGGATTTTACAAGTTATTCGCCGCCGATGACATATATCGATGGAGTCGCTTTTGTTGATAAGGATCATGGAATTGCACTCGGATGTAATAACACCGACATGCAAGGGTATATCTTTTATACTTCAAACGCGGACTTGCCGGTAGAATTACAATCCTTCACGTATACGGCTTCCGGGAACACGGTAATGTTAAACTGGAAAACCGCAACAGAAGTGAACAACGATGGCTTTGATATTGAACGGCGCGCAATCGGTTCACAGCAATGGACGAAGATCGGTTTTGTTCAAGGCAGCGGCACGAGCAACTCATCTCATGATTATTGCTATACGGATAATGTCGGGATCGCCGGATCATATTCGTACCGCTTAAAACAGATCGACCGCAACGGAGCATTTGTCTATTCACAAGCAGTGCAGGTCGCAATAGCAGTCCCGAAAGTTCTTGCACTCAGTCAGAATTTTCCCGAACCCTTTAACCCAACCACCACGATTCAGTTTACGGTTCCGGATGATGGACGAGCAACTCTCAAGGTCTACAATGCGATCGGCCAGGAAGTCGCTGCACTCTTCAACGACGAGGCTGCCGCAGGCGTAGTCCATCAACTGCAGTTCAACGGATCGGATCTTTCGAGCGGAATGTATTTCTCGCGGCTGGAATTCGGCGGAAAGATGCAGGTGAAGAAGATGCTGCTGCTGAAATAAATTCCATCAGTTTCTCACAATTATACTCGTCCAGACTTGGCTCTGGCCTGCTTCAGGTACATCTCCTTCGCAGCAGTATTGCGGCTTCACCAGGCACAGGTAACGGTTCTTGACTGGCACTCTTTGGTAAGCATGGAGATTTTAATGAAAGACAATTGGGTTCTTGTTCTCGGCGAGCTCATGGAATCGAAAATGAATTTGTATTCGAGCGTGGCAGCCGTGATTGCCGCAATGGACATGCTATGACAGCAGACGTATTAAGTATACGCGAATGTATTGTCAGTCTGGCTTTGGTGATTGTGTTGACGTTTGCCTCTTGCCAGAGTCAGCCATCCACCCGTATACTTTTTATCGGCAACAGTTATACAGCCGTGAATGGCGGCCTGGACAAGCAACTGGAAGAGCTCTCCTCTTCAATCGTGACAGAACGTATTGCCTTGGGGGGTTACACGCTTGAAAAACACTGGACCGATGGCAATGCCCTCCAAAAAATCCGTAATGGCAAATGGAACTATGTCGTTTTACAGGAACAAAGCCAGGCACCTGTGATCAATCAAGCGAAGTTCTATGCGTTTGCCCGAATGTTCGATGATGAAATACGACGCAGCGGCGCCAGAACCATTCTGCTGATGACGTGGGAGCGCCCCGATAGCAAAAATTTGGGAGTCACAACGGATGGCTTGGCGGCGGCATATACCGCCATCGGCAAGGAGCTTGGGGCCAAGGTAGCTCCGGCGGGATTGGCCTTCGCGCGCTCCCTTAAGATCAGGCCGGATGTTGCGTTGTGTATTCAGGATGGACACCCGACCGTCGAAGGGACATATCTCGCCGCGTGCGTTCTTTATCGGACAATATTTGAGCTCAATCCTGTCGGGAATCCAAATTCGGAGGACAAGATCTCCGCAGGAACCGAAAAATATTTGCAGCAAATAGCAGCGGACAGCTCAGGGTTCTAACGAGGACGTACGATGCGGAACCCAAAGTTATACGCGGATTATCTTCACCGTACACTCAAGACACTCCTCCACGTGCACCAGGTTTTCCTCGGGCAGCTGATCCTAGTTGTCTGATGCCAGGGCATTGACGGAGAGGGTGCATTATTCTTTTTTCATTGACACGTCTAATTTCAAATCAACGGGGGTAGCGGAATCACACCTACTACCTCTATTTTTCCCCGGCACCATGGAAACTCTAGGACTTCAAGCAGCAATGTCGCACGCGAGTACACAGCCATGCAGGGCGATGACATCCGTGGTTCGAGTCATGCGATTCTCTGCTGCTTTTAGTTGTCCAGTTTCGTTATGCCGGAGTGGTTTTACCGAACTCTTACTTGGAGAAGCTTATGAACAGTATTTTACGAATCAGGATCATTCTATCGTTCCTCTTGTCAATAACAATTCCGATTCTCTGCGCTGGAATAAATGAAGCGGCACATGCGCAAACATTAAACAAGATATTTTCGACGCCGAAAGTTAAATCGATCAAAGCAATCAACGGCAAACAGAAGAAACGTAATCGAAGATCTTTTCGCACAACGATGAGTACTCGTCCACTGATGAAGGCCGCCTGCATCTCTGGCAGTTTCGGCTTTTCGGCTTCCATTGGCGCGTTTAACTCGATCTCCGCGACCGGGGATTCCGTCGGCACCGGTCCGCTTGATGCTGATGATGAAACGTGGGACAATATTCCGATCGGTTTCGTCTTTCGATATCACGGGACGTCATACACTAAAGTTGCCGCCTGCAGCAACGGCTGGCTCTCGTTCGATTCGACATCAACAAGCAGTGCAAATGGCTACGATACTCCCAATGATCTCGCGGCTGCCACTGATATAGATCCATTTATTACTCCCTTGTTCGGCGATCTTTATCTAAACGGTAACATTTATTACCGGACCAATGGAATCGCTCCAAGCAGGACATTCACAATTGAATGGAATAATGTCGCGGCAGACTACGAATACGGTGACGGAACAATAGAGATCAACGCGAATTCCCTTTCATTCCAGGTTGTCCTGTATGAGGGAAGCGGTGAAATTAAGTTTGTATATACTCCAGGGCCTGATGCGGCAACGACCTTCAATAATCCGAACGGCAGCGGTTTATGCGCGGGACTCGTTGATCTCAGCGGGAATTTCATTTCGATCAACACGCTCAGCACATCAGCGACCGTCAGTTCGACTTCTGAAAGTGATACACTGAACACGCCGCCGCCCAGCGGCCTAACGTTCAACTTCGTTCCCCAAGCGTATGGCTCGACGTTAGCGGCGAGCAACATCTCATCGACATCGGCGACAGTCCATGGAACGGCATATCCTATGGGCTCAAGCGTTAGTGCCAGATTCTTATTCGGGTCAACATCCGGCGTTTATACCGACAGCATGAATGCTTCACCCCACACGGCCACAGGCAGCACTCCGGTCCCCGACTCAGCTATGTTGACGCACCTCGCCATCGGAACAACCTACTATTATCGCATCGCAACGTTGAGCGGAGGGAATTACGTGCTTGGCGATGAGATGAGCTTCACAACTCTTACGCCCAACGCTGCCGCCGGTCCGGCAGCCAATATCATCAGAACATCAGCGACGCTCAGCGGCACTGTATGTCCTTACGGTGTAAGCACGTCAATCCGGTTCTTGTACGGAGTCGCTTCCGGAGTCTATACCGACAGTATAAACGCTACTCCTGGCCTAGCAAACGGAGACACAACCACGTCTGTTTCCGCTGTGTTGAGCGGTCTTACCCATGGAACGACTTATTACTATTGCATATCCGGCAGGAGCTCTTCGCCGGCAAACTATTTTGTCAGCGATGAACAGAGCTTCACGACCCTTCTTTCGGCAAATGCCATGTGGGGAAATGCACTCGGCTTCAATGGCTCGATGCAGTATGCTCACTACGGAAATGTGCTGACCACAAGCACTGCGACCATAACGCTTGAAGGCTGGGTAAAATGGAGTGGGTCCCCTGGCGGGGTTCCATACGCATGCGTTTTTTATAATGGAACCACAGCTTCCAGCGGCTATGGCGTTTACATTGAAAAATCAACCGCGTATCTGTACATACACGTGGGACCGTACATGGCAAATTCAAATTGCGCGCTGCCGGTAGGATTATGGACGCATGTTGCATTGACATGCGATGGCAGCGGCTATTGGACACTCTACGTCAATGGAGTAGACAAATGCGAAGCGGGCTTCACAGCCGTTTCTCCCAGCGGGGATTTCTTGGCAGGAGGGAATCCAAATACCGAATGCTTCAACGGCTGGATCGACGAAGTGCGCCTTTCGAATGTTGTGAGGTATCCATCGGGTTTCACGCCGCCGGCTGCACCGTTCAACAAAGACGGCAATACGATTGCTTTGTACCATTTTGATGAAGGCTCGGGCTCGACTGCTGCAGATTCGTCGGACAGTCATTTCAATTTGACGCTCGTAAATTGCCCGGTGTGGGGCGGCTTGATTGATGGCACGCTTCCGGTCGAAGCAACAGACTTTGCCGCAAAGGCAGATGTCGGCTCGGTCAGGCTCTCATGGAAGACAAAGAGTGAAGTGAATAGTGCAGGCTTCAACATTCTGCGTAAAGATCCCGGTGCAATGATGTTCACACTCATCGCCGGTTATGCAAACAATGGCGGCTTGAAGGGCATGGGGACGACCAGTACCGGCAGGAGTTACAGTTACACGGATTCGAAAGTCAGACTCGGTTCGACATATCAATACAAGATCCAAAGCGTCGATGTGACTGGGACGACAGAAGACCTGACGACACTTTCAGTCACGGTGGGCGCTCCAAAAAGTTATGCAATGTATCAGAACTACCCGAACCCGTTCAATCCGACGACGGTGATCGTGTATCAACTGCCGGCGAATAGTTTTGTGACGTTAAAAGTTTATGACAGAATCGGCAGGGAGGTTGCAACGCTTGTGAACGAACAAAAGAACACGGGCCAATATGAAGTGACTTTCGATGGCAGAAAGTTGGCGAGCGGAGTGTATATCTACCGGATACAGGCCGGAACATTCACTCAAACGAAGAAACTTGTTTTATTGAAATAGCTTCATGAAATTCTGACAATCGCACTCAGCCCAGACTCACCTCTGGGCTGTTGTTTATTATGTGATCCAAGGAGTGAGATTCCCGGAGCGGGTATGTTTGAAAAGCTAATGCAGTAGAGCTTTTTCGCAGCCCAGATCGATGAGGATGCTTTCCCATGACCGTATCACAGTTTCATTGGCGGTTTCCACTCCCGGCATCGGGTTTGTCATCCCATAGCGTTCATACTTCGAGTTGCCGATGTTGTGATATGGCAGCAGTTCCACTCTAGCAAGACGGGGATAGCGCGCTGAAAGCGCGGCAATACCCTCAAGATGCTCTGCTCCATCGTTGACGCCTGGGATGAGGGGGCAACGCAGATGAATCTTCACGCCGCTGTTGTAAAGAAAATCGAGGTTCGAAAGAATCAGCTCGTTGCCCGCGCCGGTCAATCGCCGGTGTGTTTCAGAGTCAGTAGCCTTATAGTCGAACAAGAAGACATCCACGAGCGGCACCAATTCGGCAAAGCGGTCCCGCGAAACTGCACCGCAGGTTTCCAGACAACTATTGATGCCGTTATCCTTGGCAGCGTTGAACAGCTCGCAAGCGAAGTCAAACTGGACCAGCGGCTCGCCGCCCGAGAGTGTCACCCCGCCGCCGGAGAGATCGAAATAAGTGCGATCACGTTTGACGATTGCCATGATTTCATCTGCCGCCATGCGCATGCCGGTCATGCTCAATGCCCCCTGCGGACAACATTGAACGCAATCGGCACAGCTCTGACAACGCTCTCGATCATAGACGTGTATCCCATGCAATTCGGAATGCGCTCCATTGGGGCAAGACCCGACACACTCGAGACACTGGTCACATTTGTCGACTCGGTAGGCAAGCTGCGGGGTAGGTGAAATCGCTTCGGGATTGTGGCACCATTCACAGTGGAGTGAACATCCCTTAAGAAAGATGCTGGTGCGAATCCCTGGACCGTCATGGAGGGAAAAACGTTGGATATCGAAAACGATTCCGTTTGTCATTCGTAGAGCGTCCGTTCGAGTATTTCCAGTTGAATCGCACGCGGCAGGTTGACAAAGCGCTCGCTGTATCCGCCGACGCGCACCAACAGATGGGCATATTGATCGGGGAACTGCATCGCGCGTTCCAATTCGTTTCGGTCGGTGACGGTAAGCATGAGCTGCGTGCCGCCGTTGACAAAATATCCGAGCAATAGAGCTTCGAGCGCTGCGCGATGCGATCCAAACATCGATCGTGCCAATTTGATGTTGTGAACTGCTCCGGCGTGAAGCCCTGGATCGAGCTTGGCCATCGAATTGAGCACTGCGGTCGGGCCGTTAGCGTCGTGCCCCACGCCTGGCTGATTGCCGTTAGAAAGTGAATCGCCGCGGCGCCGGCCCTCGGCAGACGCAGCAGTTTTTTGTCCGAAGCCGACATTCATATTGTTGTTGATCAGCACTGCCAGATATGAGTGCAGACCAATGCGGTTGTGCTGATTGCGGACGGCCGTGCAGACTTGCGTGTTGACCCACAGCGACATTGCGTCTGCCTCCGGATCATCGTTGCCGAATTTTGGTAAGGTTTTCAGCCGGCGACGCATGTTTTCATTTCCCTGCCAGTTCGCATCCAGAGCGGCCAGCAGCTTGCCGGAAGAAAGCCACTTCTTATTGTAGACAGCCTGTTGAATGGCGAGCAGTGCATCGGCCGTGCTGTTATTTCCATAGGTTTCGAGCGTGCCGCCCAGGTATCGTACGCCGCCTCGCAGAACCGCACGACCTCGTACCAAGCAATCATCATAGAGCAGGCTGATAAACGGGAAGATCAATTCCTCGCCTGTAACCCGATAGATTAGCTCCTCGGCTTCTGCCAACAAATCCACTTGATGTTCTACCTGGCGTGCGTAGGCGTTTTGCAGATCTTCAAATGTCGTGAAATTGGAAAGGCCGCCGAGCGCCAGGCCGCAGGGTTCCCCGCTGAACGGGTCGACGCCATTATATAGGGTAACATCCAGTGCCTTGAGTAAATTGATAGTTCCGTTCGGCGTGCCGATGCTGCGATGATCGAGGACATACTCGCCGCAGCCGAATGGCAAATACTGTTCTGCTTCATCCGACGAAACGTTGAACGCACGCGCCACGCCGGGTACGTTGACATCATCATTATAGAGCATCGGATAGGGGTTACCCATGCCGATGACATCCAGCGCTTTTTGCCAGATGCGGGCGTCCATGCCGGTGTGCCAGCGAAGAGTGAGCTGCGGCAGAATGTCGTGTACACGCCGCTGGGTTTCCAGAGCGACGAACACGAATCGATCCGCGTTGGACTGATTACGCCGACCCAAGCCGCCTATGATAATGCGGTTGTTGAATACATTGCCCCGAATATTTATCAACTTCCAAAGTGATTCGGTCAGGCCTAACGCTTCGTCCATGCGTAACAGGCCGGAGTCCAAATCGTGAGCCAGAAAATCACCAAGGTAAACATCCATTCGCCCGTAGTTGAGTACTTGTGCCATTAGCGAATAGAGCCAGGCCAATTGTATGGCCTGTTGAAATGTTTGCGGAGGATCGACGGCGATGTGCTCAAGGCATTCGGCCAATTTCAAAAGGCGCTGGCAGTCAGCAGGGAATGAAGCGGCCATATCCCTGGCCTGTTGTGCATACCAATGAGCGACCTCGGAGAATAAGTCGAGCGACAAACTGAGCGTGAAGAAAAATCCCGGATCGATGTGCACTTTACGTTCTTCAAGAGTTCCTCGCAAACCGGCGATGCCGAGCTGCATTAATTTGTCGTAATTAAGATATGGTCCGGCGAGGCGATACAGCGGGAAAGAGATTTGCGCGCCATTGAGATAATCGTCGTCGGGCAGGCCCTGTGCAAGATGCGGCGGGAAAGCAGCGCGGCAGTGTTCCTGCGTTGTCCGGCCCGCCCAGTAGTTCAGCAGCCAGTCGGCTTGCTGGCGAGTGATTTTCTCCGCCTGCGGACGGCTGGCGATGGCGCGAATTTCTTTTGCCTGGCAGTAATAACCCAATCCACCCGGTTCCGGGCTGACACCTACCAACATCGGCGATTCTCGTCCAGCGAATTCATCCTCCGGATTGATGGGCGCGAGAGCTGCCGGAAATTGTGTGCGCAGACAAGCGATCTCACGTTCCCATGCCGGTGAGTCGCAATGTTCTTGGTGAACCTGCGTGAAATAAAACTCGCGTGCCAGTAATGACGTGGACGTTTCAGAGACAGTGGACTGAGTCATCATAGCCTGAATATAAGGAGATCTACTAGGACTATCAATTGACGCATATGGAGTGGGTCGCTCAAGACGACATCTAATCTCAGGTGCACTTGTATTTGAACAGGCGCAGTATTTGCGGCAGAGGAGTGCAATTTATCTAATATTAACGCATACTAACTATAAGCAATCTCATCACAATTGGGCGGCGGAAGAAAACTTGCAGGGTATCGACGCAGAGGGGGAGTCCGTTTTCGCCCGAGGGGTATAGTTCACTTTTGCTCGAGCGCCTTCTTTACGTCTGACAGGACTTCTTGAATTTCGAACGGCTTCTTAAAACACGAAAAAGCTCCCAGGTTCCTCGCCTCACTTTCGTAATCCGGATTTCTATTAATAGATCCGCTTATGATAATGATGGGAATTCCTTTTGACTTCATTACTCTGAGAAATTCGAAACCGTCCATCCGTGGAGAAATTAAATCGCTAATAATGAGATCGACATCGAAAACGGGGAGCAGAGCGAGGAATTCATCTTTGCTCTCGTGGGCAACGACCTCGTATCCTGCGTTCATTAGCTCCGTCGATAACAATTCTCGCAGCATTTCTTCGTCGTCTAAGATCGCAATTGTCGGCATCGCATCCTCCGCTATAAATAAAACCCCCGCAAAGAATGGCAGGGGTCAGCATCAATCGCACGATCTGTTGCTCAGAAGAAGATACTTCTCTGCTACTTTTTGTCCGGATTTGTTTTTTTCTCTATTTTCATCTGCCCGTCTGTGTTGTAAGACCCGTGATATTTGCCATACGGAATTGCGAGCAGTACCTTCTCATTCGCCTTGCGTGCAAGCGGCACGTATTGCGTGGCGGCTGTTTTAATTGCCGTTGTGACAGCTTTGGCGATCAAACCCACCCATCCTCCAGCTCCGCCGCTATCTCCGGAGGTATCAACGATAACAGTGTCATCGTAGAACCAAAGTATTTCGCCGGTAAGGGTTGATTTCAATACGCACCGTATTGTCACCGTCACGCTTCCGGATGTAATAAGGTAGGTAGTGTTCCACTTTTCAATTGTCACGAAGAGCACGGCGTCAGCTCCAAAGAACTCTCTGAATCTCTGAACCGGGACATTCAGCATAGTCTCGGTATCGAACAATCCTTCCTGCTTCAGTACGTCATTAACTATCTCCAGCGGGAAAACGTAATAACCGCAATTCGTCAAAGGTTCTGCGATGGTCGTGGTGTAATATTCCTTGGCGTCGGCTGCGGTTGAATTATTTATTGGCGGCAGAACTACGATCGAAAGCGGATGTTCAGAATACATCTTTGGTGCAAATTCTTGCTTTGTTATTTGAGGATTACAACCACCAAACACTGCTATCACGACTGAAATTGACAGAAATAGAATATTCTTCATTTTTTACCTCGCTGCATTTCATCTTTTATACGCTGGATGAAAACCGCTGATTCGGGGTACAATGACTGTTCTTTGTCCAAGTACACCAAGCCGTCCTGATCTTTCCCCTCCTTCAAGAGGAGGTATCCGTATTCGGCGTAAGCGCCTGGAGGCACTCGCTTGTTCATGTGAGCCGACTTGTCAAAAATATCCTGAAGGGATTTCATATGTGCATCAAGGGTCTTATCATCCGGATTTTTCTTATAGTCATACAAGGTCTCCGAATAATCGCCCCAGTAAAATAACGGCTGTGGCGCACAGCCAGAAAGAAGAAAAAGAAAAAAGAATGATCCAACGATCGTTTTCATGGTATGTCGACCTCCATCGTCACCTGATCGTCGACGAAGAGGGTTCTGTCCGCAAGGAGCTGTTCATTGCGCAATATCTTGACCTCATGATTGCCAGGTTTCACTTGATAGACAGCGTCTTTGTTCTCGCTTTTAGAGAGTTCAACTCCGTCGATGAATATCCTCACATGTTCAATATCTCCGTTAAATTTAAGAAAGCCCTTTTCTGACTTCTGAGTAGTGGTCGTGTTATAGCCGCCGCAAGAGACAACCATACATGCGGCCAATAGTGCGAATACAATTTTCATGATGATCTCCAATTGTTCATTTTTCTTCGATATAGAAATCTGCAAAATGATCCACCGGCAGTTCGCCGTTGGTTTTCACGCACGTCGCCAATTCGGTAGTAACATCTCCCGGAATAAGAGAGGATACCGTGATCTTCCCGACGGCCTTCCCCGGCAGTTCGATGTCGATCCCCGTTTGAGGATTGTTGACCTTCTGTCCTCGTTTGTAGACTGTCAAGCTGTCGCCTTCTCTGAGACCCTGGAGTGTTCCGCCTGCGATGATATAATTGCCGTCTGAATAAGAAAGAAGATAGGACCGCCAGGGTTTATTCAGAAGGTTTTCCCCGATGTTGCTCACAAGTTTTGCGATTGCAGCAGAGATCACTTTGTCATTCAATGTTGCGTCGTAGTCAGCGGTATTCCCGAGGCCCAGCGTAGTTTGAGATTCGGAAGATGCCTCGCCGGAGCCTTCCTCAGAATAGATAATTTGACTCGTCCTGACATCCACAAGCCGAACGCTGACTTTCGCGTATGCTGTTTGTGTCTTTGTCCGATCGAAGACTCCGACATCGCTTGTCGTTTTGCGTCCAAACTCCGTCACCGAACCCACGATCAGGTAATCAGCGGGAATATTTGCATCCGACAATTTTGCGCCGACTTTCTCATCATTGAGGTAGCTCAAATCCGACCGTTCCAACATGATGAACTTTCCGGTTGCAGCGAGCTTTGAAGAAAAAATGTCCATCGCCTGCTTGCCGAGTCTGTCATCATTTTTGTCATAAAAAAATCCTTGGCCATACTTTGTTTCATTGGAAAATCTTGCAATTGCCACTTTTCTTTTAAGCGACCTTCCTTGATTTGCCAAGGAGTTGCTAACCTGAGGAGTTGGCGAAGGCACAGCGCTGGTTTCCGGAGGTTTCACGGTGGCACATCCCACCAAAAAGGCGATGACAAAGCTCATTAATAAGTGCAAAGAGTTCTTCATGGGAATTCTCCTCTTATGTTTCATACGAAATTTAAGCTTGGAAAGACTTCCGGAACCTCAGGAATTGGAAAAATGCATTCGATCGAAATCTATCGAAGTATTCTGCGATCCACGAACGGGGAATCAGGCAGGCTAATTCAGCAGGAAGACTTTAACTGGATATGTCCCCCTTGATGGACGCCATGAATATGCATTATGCACCCGAGAATGTCAATACCCTGGTTCAGGTAATTTAACGAAAATCCGATACCAAATTGACCACGCACGAAATTTATTTGTCAATTACTCAACTTCATTTGGAGACAGCCTGCCGGCAATTTCGCATAGGGGCAGGTTTGCCGTTTTCACACTCTTGCCAAAGAACTTGGCATATGGCGAAGCCTCTATAGGCCCAGCCTGAATTCAGAAAAAAAATTTCCATAACGCTCTCCCAACCCGCATCGGTGGATCCCAAATCGTCCGGCGAGTAGAAGCATCGTCGACCGAGCGTTCCATGAGGAATCACGAGGAAGAGGCTCTTGACGGGTTGACAATAGAGTCGAATAGGTGTAGCTTGTCGTTGTAGGATCCTTCTCATTCAGGATCAGATTTTCTTTTTCTGGATGTGCGGCCACATTTTTCCTTCTGGCTTCACATCTACAGAAAGACCATCCCTGACGTTTCCCCTCGCAGACGTTGTTGTCTTCTTTATCGCTGTGACATATTATTCGCCGTACTGAAACGCTCGGTGTCGACACAGTTCTCACGATTACACTGCCCGAAACTGGCGTGTAAACACGCACGCTCTTGAGTTAATGCTGTTTCATCGCAATTGATGTAATAAGGGTGCATACAACATAGGAGAAAATCGGAATGAAAAAGGTGACAATGATTTTACTGGTATTGATTGCAATGTCAATGAACGCAAATGGACAAATCCCCAATAGCGGTTTTGAACTCTGGGGGAACTATTCTTCGGGGGGTTCGAATCCGTATGTTTTTCTAAAACCCTCTCATTGGAGTGGATCGGATGATTACAGTTTGTTCTCTATTGAAAGGATCTTAGAAAGTTACCCTGTCGGCACCGGACAGTATTCAATGATGATTACGAGTGACATTTCACATTTAGTCAACGGCGTGGCACTCAGCTATGACACGTTACCACAAACATTATCGCCGACCAATATTCCTCCTGCCTTTCCAGTGAGCTTTAGGCCTAAGTCTTTTTGTCTGTATTACAAATATCTTCCCGTCAGTGGTGATTCAATGGACGCTGCTTGCTATTTCTATAAAGATGGTAACAAAATTGGAACCGCCGCTTATATTTCAGCGCAACGTGTTTCAAATTGGAGTTCGTTAATAATACCGGTGACTTTTTCCACTTCAGATATTCCCGACTCCGCAACAATAATTTTAACGACTTTTGCGCACGCTCAACACGACAGTTCAACGCTTTATGTCGATAATTTGAGTTTTGACAGTCTCATTCTTACCTCCGTACGTCTTTCTTCGGGTGAACTTGCCAGCAAGTATGATCTAACGCAAAACTATCCGAATCCCTTTAACCCGTCGACGCTAATTCAATTCACCGTTCCGGCCAACGGGCGCGCGGTGTTGAAAGTCTTCAACGTGATTGGGCAGGAAGTCGCTACGCTCTTCAATGATCAAGCGGCGGCGCGAGTAGTCCATCAAGTACAGTTTAATGCAACGAATCTGGCAAGCGGGATATATTTTTCGCAGTTGGAGTTCGGAGGGAAAATTCAGGTAAAGAAAATGCTGTTACTAAAATAGGCTTCCCGAGCATCTCACAACCACACCGAGGGTTTATATGAAACAAACATTTATTTTCCTTTTCGCTTCCGCGTTGGTTCTATTAAGTGAGCCGGTATCAGCCCAAACAGCGTCAGATTTTTACCAACCGCTTTTTGTAGGCAGTCAGATAAAATTGTATACAGCGGGCAACGGTTCAGGATGGGAGGCTCGGACAACAACATATTCTGTCGAAGGCACTGATACTATTGCAGGGAAGATATTTTTTAAGGAGGTAGGCGAAGAAACTTCTGCAAGCTTTTCACAAAATATTTTCGAGGTTTTCTGGCTCCGGAAGGATTCTGTGGGTAATGTGGTTATAGGCGCAATGTCATTGAATCAATCGACAAATGTTGATTCGGCGACAATTGTAAACGGGGTCTTTTTCTCCAATGTATCTCTTTCGAAAGGCTATTCGACTTCTGAACCCTTCGGAAATCTAACGGTCAATGATTCTGTTGTGAGTGTTACAGATACGGTACGTTGGACTTCAGGAGTTTTCTATAACTGTCTGAAAATTTCTGAATCCCAGTTCGACAGCAATGGTACGGCTGTTTTTCATGAATATCATTATTATGCCCAGGGAGTAGGTTTGGTCAAAAACGAACGAACGATACCGGAGAGCCAGGCACACACTGATGAATTGGTAAGCTTCGGTACGACCGGAGTACGGGATGGTGTAATCAATGAGACACCACGGCATTGGTTTCTTGCTCAAAATTATCCCAATCCATTTAATCCCTCGACCACGATCCAGTTTACTGTGCCGAATGATGGGAGAGCAACACTCAAAGTCTATAATGCGATTGGCCAGGAAGTGGCGACGCTTTTTGATGGCGTTGCGACAGCCGGCCAATACCATGAAGCAATATTCGATGCCTCGCATCTGTCGAGCGGGATATATTTTTCGCGATTGGAGTTTGGCGGGATGATGCAGGCGGGGAAGATGTTGCTGTTGAAGTAATCACGTTATAGATCATTGCATTCGCAGCCCAGACTCATCTCTGGGCTGTTGCATTTTGGACTTGGATGTTGCAGGGCACCACAGCCGTTGCCTCCTTGACATCCGGATTGGTTAAATGTATCTTGTCGGTGTAGGATCCTTCTCATTCAGGGCACGATATTCTTTTTCTGGCTGGCCTGCCATCTTTACACCCTTGGCTTCACATCCACAGAAAGACCATCCCTGACGTTTCCCCGCCAATTGTAGTTTTTTGCCTTCGTTATCGCTCTGACGTATTTGTTGTTTGCATTAAAACCCGGGTATTAACGTGGCACCCCCGGTTGGTGATGCGAGTTTCTTTTCACTATTTCAAAAACGGGAGCAACAATTGAAAAGCATTTTTCAGGATCTCAGATGCCGTATGTTCCTTTTCATTCTGTTATTCCTTTTCCCCGCCTCGAATCTATTGAATGCCCAGTGGATCAAATCCAGTCTGCCATCGAATGCGACGTACGTCTATTCGATCGCCGCACACGACTCGAACATCTTTGCAGGAACATGGGGCGGCGCCCCGGGGAGTAACGTCTATCGTTCGTCCAATACTGCGATTGCCTGGACGATGGTCGATTCCGGCTCAGGACCGTTATGGGTCGATGCTCTTGCCATGATCGGCTCTAATCTCTTCGCTGGAACGTACGGAAGCGGAATATTCATTTCCCCCGACAGTGGCAAGTCATGGGTTTCTGTTGACAGCGGCTTAACCGATTCAACAGAGTCAAATGTCTTATCACTTGCCGTGAGCGGTGCTAATATTTTTGCCGCAATCGGCGGCAACTCTTCAGGAACTCATGGAGGCGATATCTTTCTCTCCAGGAACAACGGAGTAAGCTGGACTCCCGCCGATTCCGGGTTGCCCGACCGCACCAATGGCAACAATACTATTTTTTCCCTCGCCGCCAACGGGCCGGATATATTTGCGACGACTGGTGAAATGTCCGGCTTCACAGTCTATCGTTCTACCAATAACGGCACCACGTGGGCAGGTGTCGATTCCAACATGACAAATTATGGCGGCGTTCGATCTGTAGCCGTAAGCGGATCAAATGTTTTTGCGGGAACTGACATTGGCGATGTCCTTTTCTCTGCTGACGGCGGCACCAGCTGGACCGCTATCGATTCCGGCCTCGCAGGGGGGGTGTATGCCATTCAACCGCTGAATGGTTCAAATGTTTTCGTCGGGACTGCTTCCGGCGGCGACGGCGGACGTGTCTACCTCCTCACAAACCATGGCTCAATTTGGGACACAGTGAGTACGGGACTCAGGACATCGTATGTTCTTTCCCTTGCCATAAATAGCGGGTACTTATTTGCCGGGACCTATGGAGGCGAGGGATTTGCTGGCGATACAGGAGCAGGCGTATGGAAGCGGCCCTTGACCGAGATGATTACTGCCGTAAAGGATAGCAAGAGTAAGATACCAACGACATTTTCGCTTTCACAGAATTATCCAAATCCATTTAATCCCGCCACCACAATCTCCTTCGCTCTTCCATCACGGTCATTGGTATCGTTAAAAGTCTTTGACATATTAGGAAGAGAAGTGTCAACGATTGTTTCGGGAGAATTACAGGCTGGAAGCTACACCCGACAATGGAACGCATCGAACATGGCAAGCGGCGTATACTTTTATAGGCTGCAGGCCGGATCATTTAGCGAGACAAAGAAGCTTTTGCTGTTGAAATAGTATCAGTTGTACAGCAACGACACCCAGCCCCAGGCGCTCACCATCTGGGGCTTTTTTTGTTTGAATAGTATGACTGTAACGATCAAAAGGACTCGCATTCTTGGATTTTTTCAGAAGAAAAAAATTGGAGTGCTCGTGCAGTCAATTCTACTTCCGGGGAAATTATGTTCAGACAAAGCAGTTAGTGGTCGTGAAGCACCGGCGTGAAGATGCGATTGTGAGACAGGAGTACGGAAAAATTAACAGATCTTAGCTGCATTTTGGCTGCCAGCCCCTGTGGTAGATGCAAGAGTCCCTGTAAATGCGGGGGATTTTTGTTGTTGCTGCGCCTTTAGAAAGCTGGTCCTCTATCCAGTTGAGCTGCGTGCACAATCTTAAGTTTATAGGAAATTTTCCATGCGAAACGCCGCATTTTTTTTGCGGCATTGAGCTGCAGGCACAAAATGACCGCATACAATAGAGTGAGAGAGTGTTACGCTCTCAACGGGATATTTCTTTTGACGGCACGGTTTTCGGTGCATGTGTATTACCAGACAAGAAGACCTCTTATTTTGTCCGGCTTTCTTGCGGAGGTACCTGCCCCGACATTCGATGATCTATTCTGCGATAGGCCTTTGAACGACAATATAGTTTTTACTAACTTCATACACATCATCGTCGGGGGAAACCGCATATCGTAATTATAAACAACAATTGGCAGCCATATGAAAAAAATTGCATTCACTATTTTCTCTCTTCTTATTTTTATCATGTCGATCGGATTCGCGCAGACGCCGAAGTACTATATCAAAAAGGGAACATGGATTGAAACATTGATCGGATCGAGAGAAGAACTTGCCAGAGAGGAAAAAAACAATACCGGTAAATTCACACCGGTGTTAGGACCTTGGTATGCAATGGGACCATGGATGAGCGACCCGGGAAAATCGTTCGGGCAGAAATTTCCCCCCGAAGATATTGCCGATGTCTCATTACGATATGGAGATAAAAAATGGGAACCGAAACCCGAATGGAACGACGGCGTCGTCATTAGCCTCCCGCCGACCGGCAATATCTCAACGTATCTCCTCCGCACCATTACGTCGGATCGCGACACAACAATAAGCGGTTATTTCGGGAGCGATGACGGAATCAAGGTATGGTTGAACGGCACCCTGATTCTGAGCCGTGATGTCGACCGCGCGGTACAACCCAACCAGGACAATGCCGAACTGAATTTGAAGAAAGGCGATAATAAACTCCTGCTCAAGGTCAACAACAATGCGGGAGAGTCCGGTTTCTATTTCTCCCTTACCGGAATGGGCCCGAGAGAACTTCTCTGGTCTATAATAGAAAAGGATTTTACGGAGCCGAATGATATTCTTGAAATTTCGTGGCTGCGAAAAGATAAAATATGGGATGAAGATTGGAGTCAGGGCGACTTGTCGACGGTAGCGAAAAAGTACGCCTTCGTTGTAAGCCAGATTTCAGAAAAAATGGGTATTGAAATTCTAAAAAGTGCATCCTACCCGGTCAGCGTTGGTCAGATCAAATCGATCCACGATAAATATATCGAAGCAAGAAAGAGTGAATTCAGCGTACTTACGCCTAAACCATCCGCACAGCCGAGAATTAACGGGGCCCGGGTATTCGGCGTACGACCGAACGCCCCAGTTCAATATACCATTGCGGCTACGGGAGATCGTCCGCTTGAATACTCTGCAGAAAATCTGCCGAAGGGTTTAGCGCTGGATTCGAAGACTGGAATCATTTCCGGCACACTGGTTAACGAAGGCGAATATGCCGCAACAATAAAAGTAAAAAACAGCGCCGGTTCTGCGGAACGGAAACTCACTTTCATCTGCGGCAAGCAGATAGCCCTGACTCCTCCGATGGGATGGAACAGTTGGAACTGTTTCGCCAGTTCCGTGAGCGCCGAGAGGGTGAAAGCTGCCGCCGATGCAATGGTCCGGAGCGGACTAATCGATCACGGCTGGACATATATTAATACCGATGATTACTGGGAAACCAAACCCGGCTCCGACGATTCGACGCTTCTCGGCGCCCCGAGAGACAACAACGGATTCATTATTCCGAACAAAAGATTTCCCGACATGAAAGCACTCGGTTCATATATCCACAGCAAGGGATTGAAAATGGGAGTGTACTCTTCTCCCGGTCCCTTGACCTGCGGCGGCTGCACAGCGAGCTTCGGCTATGAAGAAAAAGACGCGCAGAAATACGGCGAGTGGGGAGTCGATTATTTGAAATACGACTGGTGTTCTTATAAAGGGAATACGTCAAACTTGGACGATCTCATGAAACCCTATAATGTCATGAGAGACGCTCTCAATAAGATCAACCGAGATATCGTTTTCAGTTTATGCCAGTATGGAATGGGAAATGTGTGGGAGTGGGGGGGAACAGTCGGCGGAAACTGCTGGCGCACAACGGGCGATATCGAGGATACATGGGAAAGCATATCGGGCATCGGTTTTAACCAGGCCGGCCACGAGAAATATGCGAAGCCGGGAAACTGGAACGACCCGGATATGCTCGTCGTCGGCATGGTCGGCTGGGGCCCGAGTCTCCATCCTACACGCTTGCTGCCCAACGAGCAGTATACTCACATAAGTCTCTGGTGCCTTCTTTCGGCACCCCTTCTGATCGGCTGCGACATGACGCAGCTTGACGATTTTACGCTCAGTCTTCTCACAAACGACGAGGTGATTGAAGTAGACCAAGATCCTCTCGGAAAGCAGGCCGGCAGAGTATCGGTATCCGGCGATTGTGAAATCTGGTCCAAAGAACTTGCAGACGGATCAAAAGCGGTTGGATTGTTCAACAGGGGGGAGACAAAAGCAGAAATAACAGCCGACCTTGCAGCGCTCGGATTCACAGCCAAGTGCACGATCCGCGACTTGTGGCGCCAGAAGGATATGGGAACGTTCGACGGTCAGTTCAAAACTTCCGTTGCACCGCATGGAGTTGTGCTTGTGAAAGTTTCAAAGTATTAGTCTTCTGTAAAACAGATGAAAGAAATGATACGCCGCCCTGATGAATCGGGGCGGCTTTTCTTATCTGATACTTGAGCAAAGTCGTTCAGTTGTTTCAGCGAAACTCCCTCCTTTAGTCCCTCCAAATAATGTCATTCCGGCTTTCGCCGCAATGACATTAAGATTGAAACTGAGACACTACCCAACGTTTGCTTTTCTGACGGTGGTCAGGTAGATTGTAATGAGAGCCTTCCATACCCACAGCCGAAAAAAAATCAGGATCAAATTCTAAATCGATCGAGGAAACGAAATGAAAATAGTGCGCTCTTTTATAGTTCTGTTTTTTATGTATGCCGGTGTGTATTCGCAAAGCGTCGATTTCACGGTCACCGTGGGAGATTCACTGAATCCGATCAGCCCGCACATTTATGGAACAAATCAATTGCTGAACGGCGGCGAAAACTGGAGCGCACTCAGGCTCGGCGGCGACAGGCTGACGGGATACAACTGGGAGAATAACGCATCGAATGCCGGCGCCGATTACCTGAATTACAGCGATGATTATCTTGCCCAAACGTTCAACATCCCTCCGGACAGTTCTTCGATTCCGGGAGTCGTCACGGAAGTATTTCATAATCAGGCACTCCAATTAGGCGCATATACTCTCGCTACGCTTCAGATGGCGGGCTTTGTCGCAGCGGACAAAGACGGGCCGGTTGATTCAACTCAAATCGCTCCTTCTTCCCGGTGGGTGTATGTGAAGCCTGTAAAAGGAAGCCCGTTATCGCTTACACCGAATACAAGCGATGATACAGTTTTTATGGACGAATACGTAAACTTCTTGGTACACAAGAATGGCGCAGCAAACTCAGCGACGGGGATTCAAGGGTACGACCTTGACAATGAACCGGATCTTTGGAGTTCATCACACCCATTGCTTCATCCGTTGCAGCCGACCTGCAGGGAAATTATTCAAAGGTCGGTTGCGTTAGCGAGATCAGTCAAAAATATTGACCCCACTGCCGAAGTATTCGGACCGGTTTCATACGGGTTCAGCGGTTATTATAATTTCCAAGATGCTCCTGACTGGAATGCCGTCAGCACAGGCAAGCTCTATACATGGTTCCTCGATTATTACCTGGATCAAATGAAAAAAGCTAGCGACACAACGGGAAAGAGACTTCTCGATGCCCTTGATTTGCACTGGTATTCGGCGGCGGTAGGGGACAATACTAACGGAGTAAGCGACCCGGGTGCCACAAGTACAGCGGATAATTTAGCCAGAGTCCAGGCACCGCGTTCTCTCTGGGACAAAAGTTATGCGGAAAACAGTTGGATCGAACAATATTACAAAACCTATCTGCCGCTTATCCCCAAGCTGATGCAATCGATCAATAAATATTATCCCGGGACAAAATTGTCATTTACTGAATATAACTATGGAGGCGAAAACGATATCTCCGGCGCGATCGCTGTTGATGATGTCTTGGGCATCTTTGCAAAATACGGAGTCTACTTTGCCACGATCTGGCCGCGCAATACTCCATCTCAATACATTTCGGCGGCGTACCAAATGTACAGGAACTATGACGGCGGCAATTCCGCCTTCGGTGATCACTATGTGTCGTCGCAAACAAGCGACAGCGCGAAGTGTTCGATTTACGGTTCAACGACGCCGGGAACGAACGAGATCCATCTTATCGTGATCAATAAGAACTATGATTCCAGCGTAACGGGAAATTTTTCGGTTTCATCTTCTAAGAAAATCGTGAGCGGCAGAGTGTGGGGACTCAGCCAGAGCAGTGCGAAAATAAAGGAGATTGACAGCGTAGGAGTGATATCCAACAACTCGTTCTCTTATCAGATTCCGGCTGCATCCATCTGCCACATTGTGATGCAGATGTCTGCGACAACGAATGTCGTTGAAAAAAATATCGTCCCCGAAAAATTTGCACTCCTCCAGAACTACCCGAACCCTTTTAACCCGTCAACAACGATCAGCTTTACGCTTCCGATTCGCTCGCATGTAACGCTTTCTGTTTTCAATACCCTCGGACAAAAAGTAAGAGAACTCGTCAACGCAGAGGAAGAGACCGGTGTTCACAATGTTACGTTCGATGCATCCCGCGCTGCATCCGGCGTGTATTTCTATCGGATTCAGGCTGGGAATTTCATGCAAACGAAGAAGTTGATGGTGGTGAAGTAAGATTGATAAGGCAGCGATAGTTACATTCAGCCCGGACTCCCCATCCGGGCTGTGGTAGTGGGCTGCTATGATTCAGAAAGCAGCGACACGGTCCTTCGATGCGTTCTCCCGCTTTTCGAGCGGGATCACTTACTCAGGATGAATATGATTTGTTCACCCTGAGCAATCCCTTTCCGCCAAGGCGGAACGGGAGCGTCGAAGGGTCGATTGGGCAAAGGAGTCCACTACCCGGGCTGTTTAGTTCTTGACTCTCCATTCGATTACCATTACATTTTCGCATAGCAGCCAGCCGAGTTTGGGGAAGTGTGGATATGGTTGTGAGAAAATGAGCCTCCGGATTCGAAAGATGATGGAGGTTTTTGTGTTTTTATGCTGCTCATCGTTTATCGCTGCAACGCAGCCGCTTTCATGCAGGCACAAAGGTCCTACCATGCTACAAAAATCAATTGTGAGATTCGATAGAATACGTCATCAATGTATAAGGAGTTCACACTATGAATTTTTCCTCGCGCATGTTTATTGTCACGGCAATTTTTCTTTCAGTTGCGGTACCATGCCGGCGTATATTTGCACAATGGTCGAATAATCCGGGTATCAACAATGCAATGTGCGCTCTTCCAAGCCAGACTCCGGCCATCGCAAGCGACGGATCGGGCGGAGCCATTATAGTATGGGAAGACGATCGCAGCGGGATGACAATTTATGCTCAACGAATCAATGCTGCTGGTACTCTATTATGGAGTTCGAATGGAATCCCGATAGATTCAGTGTTCGCCGACGCCGAATCTGCTCCGGTCATCGCTAGCGACGGATCGGGCGGTGCGGTCATCGCCTGGCTCGATGATCCGGGCGCCAGCACCGGATATGCGTATCTCTACGCACAGCGTATTAGTTCTTCCGGTTCTATGCAATGGACAAGCAAAGGTGTTCAGGTCGACACGACGGCGGGAAGCATCCAATCTTCTCCCGCCATTGCATGCGATGGAAACGGAGGCGCAGTGCTCGTTTGGCGGCGGCTCTCCAACAAAGGCATCATGTCGGTGTATGCGCAGCGTATCAATGCAAGCGGTGCAGTTCAATGGCAACAAAATGGCGTGGCGATCGACACCACTGTAACAGATCTCGGCCAGGATAAAATGAATCCTGTCATCATCAATGACGGCGCTCAGGGAGCGATTATATCATGGGTGAGTTTTCGCGAAACGACCAACCCTATTTCCACACGCATTTACGCACAGCGTGTTACTGCAGCAGGTTCCGTGTTGTGGACGACGAACGGCATTCCTGTTTGCCCTGCGCCTGCTACAATATATGCGCAAGCATTGCCGGCCATGATCAGCGACGGTTCTGGCGGCGCGATCGTCGCATGGGATGATGGCCGGATTGATCCGGCGGCTGAGTTTGCTCAGCGTATTAGTGCGAACGGCGCAATTCAATGTGGCAGTGGAACGCCTATTGATACGGTACACTACGAGTCGAAGTGGGCTCCAACGATGGTCAGCGATGGATCCGGCGGTGCGGTCATTGCCTGGATGCGCAGCAAGAACGGCGGATCCGGTTCGACTAATCCTTATGCTCAGCGGATCGGCAGCAACGGCAGTCAACTCTGGACGGCGAATGGAGCTGTTCTTGATACCTCAACAACCGACGATTATTTGGTGAATATTGTCGGCGATGGATCTGGCGGCGCCATCGTTGCCTGGGAACAGAATGTTGCATTCATACGCGCGCAGCATATTGATCTTTCAGGCGCCATTCAATGGACGCCCGGAGGGGCCGCTGTTTGCTCTGGACCTAGTATCAAAACGTATGTAACGATGGCCGGCGATGGAGCGGGCGATGCAATCCTTACCTGGCAGGATTGGCGCGATCGGTTGACTATTTTTTCGACTGATATTTACGCTCAGCGGATCAACAGCCTCGGCACACTTGTAACTAAAGTCGGGCAAAATGCGCTGCTGCCCGGAACAGCAGAACTGCGGCAAAATTTTCCCAATCCGTTCAATCCAACGACGGCGATTTCCTTTACTCTTCCATCGCGTTCTTTCGTGACGCTGAAAGTTTTTGATATTATTGGAAGAGCAGTAGCGACTATTGTTTCGGAAGAAATGCCGGAAGGTACATACTCGCGACAATGGAATGCATCGGCCTTCGCAAGCGGGGTATACTTCTACAGACTGCAGGCAGGAAGTTTTGTGCAGACAAAGAAATTGGTGGTGGTGAAGTAGCGTTGAAAAGATGCAATCGTGAGACAATAGCGGAATACTCGTGCATTTCAATTCAAGATTTCTTACAATGATTGAAATGTTGAAGGATCCGGCCATGGCGAAAAAGATGTGCTTGTACGCTGCCTCCCTTGCCGTATTCATTTTTTCCCCGGCAACAATGACGGCACAAACGGTTCCCTCCGGTGCGACGCACAACGCGCTTCCATCTCCCCAGGGAACCGCGGAGAGCAGCTCCGCCGACCTCAATCTTTTTGGAAATTTTGGCAGCAACATCCTCGACAGCTTTCGCGGAAATAATATCTACTTCCATCTGTCGGCTGCCGCAGCAACGGCGATCATCCTGGACCAGGGGATCGACTACGATGTTGAACATTATTTCAACGAGCACTCCGAGTACGGACCGTGGGCGCGCCCCGTTGTCTTCACGGGGGAGTATCTTCCGTTCATCGCCGGCGGTTCGCTCTTCGCATACGCAAAGTTGAAGAACGACAGGGAAGTGTTGGGAGCTTCGTTTGCGGTCTTGCAGGCGAGCCTCATCGAGTTCATGTACAACTCGGCTCTGAAAGCGGTCACGGGAAGGCCGAACCCCGATTGGCGGCACGTTGCGGACATGGACAGCCTCAGCAGAACATTTCGTTTTGGCTTTTTGCGGGGCGGAGTTTTTTGGGGATGGCCGTCCGGCCACACAGCGGCGACGATGGCGGTCGTCTCGGCGCTGACGAGTTATTATCCGGGCAAGACGTGGTTGAAGGTCGCCGGATTCGGACTTGTCGGGTACACGATGTTCGGCGTTTCGGCGAACAACCGGGGGGGAATGCACTGGTTCTCCGACGCGGTCGCCGGGGCGCTGATGTCGTACGCGGTCGGATCTACGGTGGGGAAATATTACCGGAACGCCTATTCGGGGGAGATGGGAAGTTCTTCGCTTCAAACACCGGCCAATCCTGCGATGGGGATCAATCCGGCCGGCATCTCGCTGACGTTTATGTTTTGAAATGATTTTGTGGATGGATGAGAAATCAAGTCACGAGTGCGTAGTCCCGTCGGGAGGATCTCTCTCACGGTCTGGGCCCTTTCGCATAGACCCTCCGCGGAGTCTATCCCGCTGTAAAGCGGGACTCAGGGTGACATGTCGTTGTTGGATTGAACGGCCTTCACCTCGTTCCCAACGTCCTCGTTGGGAACGGAGCTTTAGGAAGCTCCGCTTCATGATTTTCTGAATGAAAAGAGTGAAGCGTTCCCAAACAGAGTTTGGGAACGAGAAACAGCCCCACCAATGTCATTCTGAACGAAATCCGCGGAGCGGGGCGAAGTGAAGAATCTTTCTCGCGTTTGAGACCCTTCGCGGAGTCTATCCCGCTGTAAAGCGAGACTAGGGTGACATGTCGTTTCTAGTTGTCGAGGGAAATTCTCTCTACTTCACCACTCTGATCGTCCAGAAATCGTCAGCAAGATTCTGGTCGAGAAGGTACGAGTAGGGGAGTGTGAAGTATCCCTTCATTCCCCATCCTGTTCCCCACGAATTCCGCACGATGAACCATTGCTTCGCATCGTCGTACCCGACAGCGAGAACCGCGTGCCCTCCTTCCTGTTTCTCACTCGGCTTCGGCATCGGAGCATGTCCTGACTTTGCCACTGCGGGGGTCATGAAACCTTCATACACCGAAAACCCGAAGACGAACGGATATCCTGAAGCGAGGCATCCTTTCATCTGGTTCGCAATTTGCGAAACGCGTTGGTACAGGACAGCTTTGTGCATCACCGCGTTTTTGTAGCACGACGCAGGAGGCTTATCCTCGAAGTTGGCAATGTCGTACGGCCAGAGTGTTTCAGGGCAATCTCCCTGTTTTCCGACGCTCTTGATCCCGTCGCGAATAGCCGCTCCGCTGTCGGAGTCGACGGTGCCTTCCATCGCGCGCTCGTTATAATAAATAAACAATCGCGACGGCATGAAGTATTTCATTTTCTCTTTCATCTGGTCGAACTCAACCGCCGCAGCGATGGCGTTGGCCGTGCAGCTTCCGAGCTGTCCCTGGTCGTAGACCGGCGGGCATTGCGGACGAAGGTCTGCCTTCTCCGGCAGCTTCGCCAGCCATTCGACCGGCGCGGCGTAGAGATGATCGCGCTGATCCGGCATGTCCGGCACCCAGCCGAAACGCGGTTGAGGCGGGGAGAGTTTGGTTTTCATACTAGCCTCCTCTGGAAAGTATTTTTTTATTGGCAAGATGTGGGATATTATTTATGCGATAGTTTATCTCTTTCGACCTTTTCTATTTTGTATTTCGGAAGGGTGACATTCCCGAATGTTTTCCAAAAGTCGTGAACATTTTTATCTTCTGTAATTTCAAGATCAACATGTTTGTTTTTTGGTATTTCCGAAGCAGGCATAACGAAAGGTGTTCCCTCAGCAGGTAGATCGACCCTGATTTCCTTTGTCTCTTGTGGGAACCGGACAGTGAGCGTATCACCATTCTGCTGATATTGTTGAATCGTCTTGGAGTCGGCGCGGAGCCATATCGCATTCAACCTATAAGGACTCGCGTTGGCATGTATAACAAAATTGATGGTATCGTTTGGGACTGGTGTTTGTGCTTGGGCAGCAGAAATACATGAAACATCCAGGAGAGAAATGGACCCCGAGTGATTCGGGTTAACGACATTCGCCGTGAGTGTTGCAAGAATTGCGGGGGCACCGGCGCCAAGGACCAACGCTTTCTGAAGACTGTCCTCTTTAAAAACAAAAACGACAACCGCTCCTATGATCGCAAGTAATGTCAGCGCGAGAATATATCCCGGGGAAGGAAAGACATTATTAAAAAGCTGGGGAATCAATTCAATGAGCTTCGGCGCGATGCCCCCAAATGCACCGACGAGCACCGCTTGAAATGAAGTCCTTTTCAACAAATCGCTTTTACTCATACCGGCATCCTCCTTTCTCTTCGCATTCCATCACGAACGAATTATTTTTTGCTGCTGCAAAAATTCCTTTTAGATTCTGGGCCGTTGGAGAACTGAAACAGGCAAGCCTGTAATTTGGAAAAACGTTTGAGTTGTATCTTTGATATCTCATAGATGGCAAGCGTTATCTTATCGGAGAGAACAAAATCCGGAGAGAATTGAAGGGCATTGGATCTGTTGTCGCAACCGCAAAAACCATTTCCCGCCTCTGGTTTTTTCCGCTGCCGGGTTGCACTTGGGGCTGGCAATTCTGCGAGGAACCCCCAACGCGTTGGGGCAAAAATATGCTATTTCGGAGGTTTTGTCAAGAAAATTTTTTGGTAGGACGGAAATTTGCGAGTGAGGGATGCAGCGGCGGTTTCGGCGGTACGTAAAAAGTGACCCTCATGCCATTCCCATTGGAATTCGCGAAAGGTTACCTGTTCGCCACTCCCGCGAGAAAATACATCACCACGAGAGCGGCCAGCTTGCTCGTCTTGCCGTCGACATCGAACTTCGGATTCACCTCCACGATATCGATCGCTTTTATTTTTTGACGGAGACCCGCGAAATGCGCGGCCTTCAATATTTCTTCCGCGGTGAGCCCGGTCGGATACGAAGCGCTGACACCGGGCGCGTCGCTGCTCTGGACAGAATCCAGGTCGAAGCTCATATACATCCGCTCAGAGGAATTCGAAGCAATTTCGTACGCGATGTCGAGGATCTTCTCGATTCGTTCTTTGCGCACGTCGCCGAGCGTGAAAACCGTGGCGCCTCTGTCGTTAAGCTCTTCGTAATGTTCTTTTGAGTTGGCGAACGATTGCGCGCCGACCTCGACGAAGTTCATCGGCGCAAGAGGGCTGTGAGTATGGTCGAGGATCTGACGGAAGGCAGTCCCGTTGTTCCGGTGCGGGTTCAATTTGCGGAAATTCAAGTGCGTGTCGACGTTGATCGCGCCGGTACTTGCCGCCTTTTTAGAAAATGCAAGAAACGTAGGATACGTGGTGTCGTGTCCGCCGCCAAGAACGATCGGGAGGATATTGTTGGCGACGAGCGTTTCGACCACCGTTTGAACTCGCTGATGGGTCTCTTCCAGCGAGCCGCCTGTTTTAACGTTGCCGAAGTCAAAAATGGAAAGCTCCGAGATCTGTTTGTTCTTTGAAATCGCGAACGGGGTAAACTTGTACAACGCCTTGCGGATTTCGTTCGGAGCATCCTTTGCACCGACACGCCCGCGGTTCCTTTTCACACCCTCGTCCTCCGGAACACCCACGATGCCGATACGCACATCGGGAGTGAGATTTTCTTTTTGCCGCCGGACGATATCTCCCATCCGAGGGTCGGATTCGTCGCTGCGAGAAAAGAAAACCGCGTCCGGTGCGTCGTTGAGCAATTTCCATGCAGTTTCCACTAAGCCCGTCCTTTCATGAGTGTGCGGGTGAAAGCGAAATGTTCACCTTATTGAGAATCTCACGGCTCATCTCTTCCACGCGGCTCCCGATGCTCTCAGCGCGGGATGACGTCTGCCGCACAAAAAGTGTGTCGTTGAGCGACCCGAGATTGATCTGCACGTTGAGGCGTGCGCCTATGCACGCCGCGTGAAGCATCAGCGCGGCAACGCCGGCGTCTGAAATTGAATTCGCGTTCCCTTTTTCGGAGACGGCTTTCGTAAGGACCAGCGCCTGTTCACAGAGCTGCATGACGTGCAGAGGAATTTCCGTAGCGCTCTTCGTTGCGTGCTGGATCGCTTCCGTTCGTTTTGTCTTTTCATCCTCGGTCGCTTTTGGGAGGTTCAACGCATTCATAACGGTGTCGAATGCTTTCGCATCATCGTCGACGAGCGTCACAAACGAAGCTTGCAGAGTTTTTGCCCGCGTCAATATCTCTTCCATCTCCGGCTGCACCGCGGCATACTTTTTTTTGCCGATTGTAAGGCTGCACACCATCGCGGTAAGTGCGGCCCCAAGCGCTCCCGCCAGCGCGGCAACACTTCCCCCTCCGGGAGTCGGCGTTCCGGATGCAACGTCATCGATAAAGCCGGTAACGGTTTTCGTTGTTAGCATTTTCGTTGAATGTGAATGATTAGAAGCTGTCTCAAAAACTCAAAGGAATGTCATTCTGATCCCGCCGTTTTTGCCGAAGGCATCACTTCGTGATTGGCGGGAGAAGAATCCATGACAATCATGCACCGTAGATCTACGAAGCTTCAGTGTCGTGGATGCTTCGCTACGCTCAGCATGACATTTACAAATGCATTCTACATTGAAACCATTTTTGAGATGGCTTCTAATATCTCGTCATGAGGCCAAGGGCTAACACTTAAATGCCTTAACGCCAATCCTGCGGAAATTTCATTCTCATGCATTGAACATCCCCCCTTTGCGCCTTAGCGTCTGGCGAAGCCATCCCTTGGGGATTTGCGTGATAATTCCCCTATAATTGGTATTCGATGATCTTTTTCTGCGGATCGAACTGATCCAACTGGCTCAATCCCAGGTGATCAATTGCGAGAGCGACCAAGCGCTCTTCCGATGTTTCGCGGGAGTCGTAGAACTTTCCCGCCATCAGCAATGCCTGCAGCGGCGTCAAGCCGACGATCTCGCTTCCCGTGGCCTCGACGCCGAGCGAGTGAGCAAGATTCTTCACCTCTTCAAATGCAATATGCGGGGGAGTTATTTCATAATCCACTAAATTGATGGAGACCTGGGCGATATTGAGCCGATCGACGACGACCCCCATCGCTTTCACAGCTTTTAATGATCCGGGGATCTTGACAGTTTCGCCTTTCTCGTTTTTCACAGCGTTTCCCGAAGCGTCTTTCTTTACGCGCCCGCTCTCCCGGATGCGCTGCGCAATTTCCTGTGCGACCGATGCGTCGGCTGTATTAAGGTTGACGTTGTATGCGATGAGAAACTTACGGGCTCCTGTGACCGTAGCGCCCGACTTTTTATTGAATACCGCCGGTCCGAAATCAGGTTTCCATTTTGGGTCGAGAAGTTTTGCCTCGAGCCCTTCGTACTCTCCCTTGCGTACGTCGGCGAGATTCCTTCGTTCGGGGGACGTCGCTGCGGCTTCATAGAGGTAGACGGGAATGTGGAGCTCGGAAGCGACTCGCGCCCCGAACGATTTCGCAAGGCCGACACAATCCTCCATTGTTACTCCGGAGACCGGGATGAACGGGACGACGTCCGCTGCTCCGATTCGCGGGTGCTCGCCTGTATGGTGTTCCATGTTGATGAGCATCGATGCGGTCTTCGTCGATTGGAATGCTGCTTCTGCGACGCCTTCCGGTTCTCCGACAAACGTGACAACAACGCGATTATAGTCTTTGTCCGGCTCAACGTTCAGGAGTTTGACTGTATCGACGTCGTGGATGCTCTCCGCGATCGACTTGATCGTGCTTGCATTTCGTCCTTCGCTGAAATTCGGAACACATTCGATAATTTTTTTCATGGCAGTCTATCTTTTTGAATAATATTCTGTCTCCTGAATTCCGTATTGTGAATCCCCATCCTGGAATGAAGAATACAGAATTCAGAATTCATGGTGCCGGGAGCGGAATAACGATCGCCCCTTCTTTGAAATTCCCTAACACTTCTGCTTTTCCTTTCAGGTACCAGAATCCGACCAGCGCTCCTGTTACTGCATCGAGCTCGTCGCCGTTCATTTTTTTGTCCAACCCGGAAACGCCGAGTCTTTCCAGCCCTCTTCGTAATTTTCCGAGGCCGTCCTGTTTTCGGCCGGTCTTCCAGACATCCTGTGCCGCACCGGGATACATTTCAATGACATCGTATCCTCTCCGCGTAAATTTCTTCTTCAGGTCGATACCGCGTTCGGTGAGCATTCGCATTGGTCCGAGGGTGATGGGAAAAAAGCGGATACCGCGTTTCAAGAGTTCCCGGTCGCACGGCCGGAAATGTTCGCCGTTCCGATCATCAAGCGTTTTTCTTCCGGGGGGAAGATTTAACGGCGCGTCGATCGCAATAAGATGCGGCTCTGTCTTGTCAATGAATTCAAGAATCTCCTCATTGGAAAACAACGTTTTCCACAAAACGATCCGCTTTCCCTTCAAAAGGCAAACGCCGGTGTTGCGTTTCGGACTTCCCGCCAGGTCAATCCCGGCGACCAGCGGCTGAGATGTTCTTTTGCGATTAGAATTCAAGCACGGTACCGTTCTTAATGATCTTCCAAACAAGATTAACACCGTAATGATACGGAATGTAATTGTAATTTGGAACATCATACAGCACGATGTCTGCTTGTTTCCCCACTTCGATGCTCCCTGTCTCATGAGAAAGGCCGAGGGCAGCAGCTCCGTTCAATGTGCACGCTGCGATCGCTTCTTCCGGCGTTATTTTCATCTGCGTGCAGGCGATCGTCATCATCATCGGCATTGAAAAGGACATTGATGAACCCGGGTTAAAGTCGGTGGCAATGGCCAGCGGAATGTTTGCATCTATTATAGAACGGGCCGGGGCGTACGGCTGGTTCAAAAAGAACGACGCTCCGGGAAGGACGGTCGCAATGGTCGATGAATGCTTCAGTGCTTCCAGTCCCTTCTCGGTGAGATGCTCGAGATGATCGACCGATGCTGCGTTCATCTGAATTCCGAGTTCCGTTCCGCCGATCGCGGCCAATTGATCGGCATGAATTTTTGGAATAAGCCCGAACCTCTTTGCTTCAAGCAAAATCTGCTCCGTTTGATGAAGGTCGAAATATCCCTTATCACAAAAAACGTCGCAGAAGACGGCAAGCTGGCGCTGACCGACATACGGGAGCATCTTTCCCATGATGAGTTCAACATAACCGTTTCTGTCGTCGGCGAACTCAGGAGGGAAGGCATGCGCGCCGAGAAAAGTCGGGATCACCGTCATGTAATGGTCCCTGCGAAGGTCGTGCATAACGTCGAGGATCTTTGTTTCTGCTTCCGCGTTGAGGCCGTAACCGCTTTTCATTTCGACCGTCGTCGTTCCCAGTTTCATCATCTCGTTCAGGCGGCGTCCTGCAGAACGGAGAAGTTCTTTTTTTGTCGCTGCGCGCGTGGCGTTCATCGTCGACAGAATTCCTCCTCCAGCGCCGGCGATCTCCTCGTATGATTTTCCTTCCGCGCGCATCACGAATTCGTTTTCGCGGCTCCCGGCAAATACGGTGTGCGTGTGCGAATCGACAAACCCCGGCAGCGCCACGCGATCGGCTGCATCGAGCACGTCGATGTCGGGCGGGGCGGGCAACTCGTTCGTCGGAGCGATGCGCTGAATTATTCCGTTTTCGATGAGCACTGCGGCGTTTTCAAGAACGTGAAGCTCGCGCATTTCTTTTCCGGACTTGAACGGCTTTCCGTTCGAGGCAACCGTAACGAGCTGTCGAATATTTTTGATGAGAAGGTTCATTTTTTTATTCCACGAAGGACACGAAGGGGCACGAAGAAAAAGCTTAGTGTGTCTTCGTGTTCTTCGTGGATTATTTTATAAAGCGTTTCCATTCCAATTTTCCAACGCTTCCAAAGTTGATAAGGAGTCCAACTCGTAAACCGGTCGCTTTAAGATAGTTTAAAATCTGCGCTTCTTCTCTGCCAGTAAGTTCGTCTAATGCTTTGAGCTCTGCAATTATTTTTCCGTAACAAATAAAGTCTGCGACATATTCTTTCTTCAATATCTGGTCTTTGTATCGAATGCGGAGACTTCTCTGCGGGTCGAACGGAACATTCCTTCGCGCCATCTCAATTTGAATCGCTTCCTGATATACGGCTTCAAGAAAACCATGTCCCAGCTCCTTATGAACTTCGATAGCCGCCCCAATAATCTCAAAAACTTCTGCCTTGTACAGTAGTTCAGTCATACTCCCCCCAAATGCAAAGTTAACTGCTATTATTTCCCTTCGTGTTTCTTCGTGTCCTTCGTGGATTGATATCCCCTGCAGTTCAGCACCGGCAGTCTCGGGTATTTACTAAATGAAGAATCCGACTTACTCTTCTCGCACAAATGAAACGTGTTCTTTTGCTTAGTAGTGACAAGTGTATGGAACCTGCACGTCTCACATAACCCGGTGGTCATTTCTTAAGTTTCTGTCCTGAGATCATTGGTATTTTCACATTCCACTTTTTTGCATTCGCGATCGCCCGATCGTATCCGGCATCTGCGTGGCGGATGATCCCCATTCCCGGGTCGTACGTCAGCACGCGCTGCAGCCGTGCCTCTGCCTCTCTCGATCCGTCGGCAACGACCACCATTCCGGCATGGATCGAGTTTCCGATGCCGACTCCGCCGCCATGGTGCACGCTCACCCAGCTTGCGCCCCCTGCAGTATTCAATAGAGCGTTGAGCATCGGCCAATCGGCAATCGCATCGCTCCCGTCTTTCATGCCTTCCGTCTCGCGATTGGGCGATGCGACAGATCCGCAATCTAAATGGTCGCGCCCAATAACGATCGGCGCACTCACTTCTCCGGATGCCACGAGGTTGTTGAAGATTTTTCCCATTGCCGCCCGTTCACCGTAGCCGAGCCAGCAAATTCGTGCAGGGAGTCCCTGAAACGCAATTTGCTTTTGAGCCTTTTCTATCCAGCTGCAGAGCGGTTTGTTCTCGGGAAAAGTTTCCATGACGGCGCGGTCTGTTCGATAGATATCTTCGGGATTGCCCGAGAGTGCAGCCCATCTGAACGGCCCTTTTCCGTCGCAGAATAGCGGACGGATATATTCCGGTACGAATCCGGGAATGTCGAAGGCTTTTTTTACACCGTTTGCCAGCGCTTCGCCGCGAATATTGTTTCCGTAATCGAAGACGATTGCGCCCTTCCTCAGCAGCGTCAGCATTCCGCGCACATGGTCTCCGATCGAGGCCTGTGCGAGGGCAATGTATCTTTTTGGATTCTTCTTTCGCAGGTCCAGCGCCTTTTTGTACGTGAGTCCTGCGGGAACATAGCCGTTCAACGTATCATGCGCTGACGTTTGGTCGGTGACGATGTCGGGAAGAAATTTTCCAGCAGCGATCTTTGGAATGACCTCGGCGGCATTTCCCAAAAGACCGACGGAGAGGGGAAGCTTCTTTGTCTTCGCTTCGCGGATAAGAGAGAGGGCTTCGTCGAAGTCATCCGTCATCTTGTCCAGATATTGCGTGCGGATTCTCTTTTCAATCCGTTCACGGTCGACCTCGACGGCGAGGCAAGCGGCGCCGTTCATCGTTGCGGCGAGCGGCTGCGCGCCCCCCATGCCGCCGAGTCCGGCTGTCAAAAGGAATCGGCCCGCAAGCGTTCCTCCGAAGTGCCGCGCCGCGCAGGCAGCAAACGTTTCGTACGTCCCTTGCAAAATTCCTTGCGTGCCGATGTAGATCCAGCTGCCGGCTGTCATCTGGCCGTACATTGTAAGGCCCAGGCCCTCGAGCCTGCGGAATTCATCCCACGTCGCCCATTTCGGGACCAGCATTGTGTTCGAAATAAGGACGCGCGGGGCGTTTTCGTGTGTGCGGAAAACTCCGACAGGTTTTCCCGATTGAACAAGCAGCGTCTCATCGTTCTCAAGGTGCTTCAGGCTTTCCACAATTGCATCGAAGCACTCCCAGTTGCGGGCAGCCTTTCCCGTTCCGCCATAGACGATGAGCTCTTGCGGTTTTTCTGCGACATCGGGGTCGAGGTTGTTCATTAACATTCGGAGTGCGGCTTCCTGGATCCATCCCTTGCAGGAACGCTGCGGTCCGTGCGGTGCGGTAATAGTACGTCGTGTGTCAGAGCGCTGAGGTGTTCTCATCATCGGAGAGAAAATCGTTCATAGAAAAAATCACGGATTATAGCTTGTATCCGATCTTTCGCAGGAATTCTTTTCTTCCTTTGATGTCCGCTTCGGTTTCAATTCCTTTTGTCCTTACGCCATCGATGACGCCCATGATGCCGCGCCCTTGTTCCGATTCGGCAACAATCACTTCCACTCTATTTGCGGTTGCGCAATAGATAGTGCAGACTTCCGGAATATTTTTTACGATGTTGAGAATGTTTACGGGAAATCCATTTTCCATAAAAAGGATGAAGGAATGCCCGCAGCCAAGGTTGATCGCGTTCTGTTTTGCGAGTTCGATGAGCCCCGGGTCGTTTCCCGACCATCGAACAAGAGCCGGCCCGGACGACTCGCAGAAACCGACGCCGAATCGTATCTGCGAATTCGTCTGTACGATAGCTTCGTGAATGTCTTCCACCGTCTTGATAAAATGAGATTGGCCCAAAATGAAATTTGTGGCTTCGGGTTTTTCGATTTTGATTAGTTTGATTTCCATTTCCATCCTCCAGAGTTCGTCAATACGTGTTGAGGGTGACTCCTGGCCCCAACAGCTCCGTGTGCAGGCTAAACCTTTCAGTCCCGCACGGTGTCAATAAATGCAAGCTCGGTTCGCGGTGTGAGACGTTGCGTGAATTGAAGAGAAGCGGTCAGATTCTTGAACATGCCTCAAAGGTAGAACTATTTGAGGCGAATTTCAATAATTCACTTGCGTCGGAGTTGAGTGAAGCGCTGAGGCGGGGAGTTGAGGAAGTCGGGAAATAGCGGCCGGGTGTTATAAAACAAAAGACCCTGTTCGTTCAAACAGGGTCTTTTGACCAAACTGGTAGCAAACGTCAAACCTTAGTAACATTGGCTGCCTGTAAGCCCTTCGGTCCTTTCTCGACGTCGAACTGAACCTTGTCTCCTTCGTTCAGTGTCTTATAGCCTTCGCCGATGATTGCTTTATAGTGCACAAACACGTCTTCGCCCGACTCACGCTGGATAAAGCCGAAGCCCTTTGCACTATTGAACCACTTCACTGTTCCCTTCTCCATGGAACAATTCCTTTCTGTAAAGATTCTTCAAAAAAACCTGTCCGAAAGACTTTCGGACAAGCGTACAACCTGGTTTTATTGCCTCTATAACGCAAAATCGCAGATGTTGCAAACTCTTACCTGCACAAATTTTGCCTACTCTGCGATTCTATTTGTTTGCCGATCTTGTCATAGACCGGGGAGGTTCTTTTGAAAGACCTGTTCAGCAAAACAATACTCCGAGTGACCCCGGAAGGCATTACAAGCGCAAAAAACG
>Ga0265338_10000565_pt1 | contig 65112 bp, 55 predicted proteins | sample 42126metaG_FD_193579 | JGI IMG/M metagenome (GOLD analysis project Ga0265338, IMG submission 193579) | Rhizosphere microbial communities from Carex aquatilis grown in University of Washington, Seatle, WA, United States - 4-21-26 metaG | ecosystem: Host-associated > Plants > Roots > Rhizosphere...
GACGCCTGTCAAACGGATACTGGACGGCTGCCCAGACTGGTTACGCAGCGTGCACAATACTTGAAGCATCACATCATTACCGGCCACTGCGAGTTATTGGCCGGCCGGGTGCCGCTGATTGCCGAAGGGCCCCGCGCCCGGGGCCGCGGCCCCGGGCCGGGCGGCACCCGACGCTCGCCAAGCCCGTGCCGCGCGGAGCAGTGCCCAGGGCGTCCGGCCCAGGCCCCCGCCCATTGCCTCGCGCGGGCCCAACCCGGCCCGTTCACTCCTCCCACGCGCGTCCTGCCCCCTCGTTCACTCCTTGCACGCGCGTCCTGCCCCGCCCGTTCACTCCCCGCATGACCGTCCTCCCGTCGCCCCCGTCGCGACCTCGCGCTTCGCTTCAGTTCCCCGGACAACTCCGTTCACGCTCCTCGGAAGATCTTGGAAACTTATTCGGGTGATAGCACCAAAAAACTTCCAGTCAGATATTTGTTTCCATATAGCAGTGGCGTACGGTGCGGAGGCGCTCGACGTGCCTGACGCTAACCGACGGACGACGGGCGACGGGCGGGCAGCGAGCGACGGAGCGGGGCGGCTAGCAGCCGAAGACGCGGGCGGCGTTGTCGTGGCATACCGCGCGCAGCCAGGGCAGGCCGAGGCCGGACCGCTCCAGCGCCTCCAGGGCATCGGGGTAGCTGTAGGGGATGTTGGGGAAGTCCGTGCCGAGCAGCACCCGGTCGCCGAGGTCGCGCAGCCGCGGCAGCTCGGCCCGGGGGAAGCGGGCGCCCGCGTCCTCGACGAATGGCGTGAACGCCATCGTGGTGTCGAGCAGCACGCCCGGGTGCCGCTCGGCCAGGGTCAGGAACTCCGCGTACTCCGGCATGCCGAGGTGCGCCACCACCAGCCGCAGGCCGGGATGGCGGGCAAGCAGCCGGCCGGCTGGTCCGGGGCCGGTGAACCGTCCGGGCACCGGGCCCGAGCCGCAGTGCGTCACCACCGGGACGCCGGCCTCGGCCAGCAGCCCCCACGCCTCGTCAAGCTGCGGGTCGCAGGGATCGAAGTCACCCACCTGCAGGTGGCACTTGAACACGCGTGCCCCCTGGCCGAGGGCGCGGCGCACGTCGGCGGCGGCCGACGGCTCGGCGAACAGCGTCGCGGTGCGCAGGCAGCCGGGCGTCCTGTCCGCGAAGTCCGCCCCCCAGTCGTTGAGCGAGCGGGCCATGCCCGGCTTGTGCGGGTACAGCAGGGCGGTGAACACCCGCACCCCGAACGCCCGCAGCGCGTCCACCCGCGCCTGCTCGTCCTGCCGGTAGACGATCGGCCACGGCCGGCCTACCAGGGGGCCGGCCGCGTCGAAGTAGGCCCGCACCGCCGCCAGCAGCCGCTCGGGCATGAAATGGGTGTGCACGTCGATGAGGCCGTCCACGCCAATGCGGCGCCGGAAGGCGGCCGCCCGCTCGACCTGGCCGGCCGGGATTGCGTCGTCGGCGGACGGGCCGCCCGCGGTCGCCGCCGCCGTCACGCCGGCTCCGCTGATTCCGCTGATTCCGCGGCCGCGTCCCCGGTGGCCGCATCCCCCGCGGCAAGCCGCTTCTTGCTGTTATCCTGGAGGAAGAGCTGGGCGCACAGCGAGCCGCGCGCGGCCGCCTCGGCCAGCACGGCCGGGTCGGCGGTGAACCGGCAGGCGGTGTACTGGGTCACCGACGTGTCCGGCGGCGGCACGGCGGGCGGCGGATGATGACTGCCACCGAGCGCTTCACTGGTTTCATCGCCCCATCATCGCACCGGGCCCGCCCGGAAACCGGGCGCGGACGGCGCGCCCGGGCGGGCCGGGTATGGTCGGTCTATGGGGATTATCCCGGCTGACGCCGCCGTCCGATCATCCGCGGGCCTGCGCTGGGCGATGGCCGCGGCCACGGTTACCGTACTCGCCGCCGACCAAGTCAGCAAGTCGCTGGTGCTGGCGGCGGACCCGGTGGGCCAGGTCGGGTCGGGCTGGGTGTCGGTCCGCCTGGTCCGCAACCACGGGGCGAGCGGCGGCATCGCGTCCGGCTACCCGGTGCTGGTCACCCTGGCCGCCCTCGCCGTCACCGCGCTGGCGGTGGCGTGCATCCTGTGGTCACGCGGCCGGGTCGCGGCGCTGTGCCTCGCCCTGGTGCTCGGCGGCGCCCTCGGCAACCTGTCCGACCGGCTGCTGCGCGCGCCCGGCTTGGGCCGCGGCGGAGTAGTCGACTGGATCCACCTGGGCGGCCGCGGCGGCTCGATGGACGTCGCCGACATCGCGATCCAGCTCGGCGTGCTCGGCGCGGTTGCCTCCCTGGTGGCCGGCGGCCGGGTCCGGCGCCGGCGCCAGCGTCAGCTGCTTGCTGAGAGCTAACGTCAAGCCGGCCCTCAGGTCAGCACGGCATAACCTAGATCATGCTGCCAGAAGTGACCGGGCCGGCCGCGCGCGCCGTCGCCGACCCGGCCCGCGGCGCCTACCCGCGGGCGGGCGTAAGGCCCGCCCGGGTACCGCCCGGGACGGTGCTCGCCGTCATCGCGGCGAGCGCGGCGGCGGTGCTCGCGCTGTGGTGGCACGGGACGCCGACCCTGCACGGCTACGGCGACTGGCTGACCAACGCGGGCCGGATCACCGGGCTCGAGGCCGGCTACGGCGTGATCACGCTGGTCGCGCTGATGGCGCGGATCCCGCCGGTGGAGCGCGGGGTGGGCGCGGACCGCCTCGCCCGCTGGCACGCGACCGGCGGCCGCTACGTGGTCGGCCTGGTGGTCGCGCACGCGCTGCTGATCACCTGGGGGTACGCGGTGACCGCGCACACCTCGGTCACCAGCCAGGCCTGGACGCTGCTCGACAGCTACCCCGACGTGCTGCTGGCCAGCGCGGGCGGGCTGCTGCTGGTGGCGACCGGGATCGCCTCGGCCCGCGCGGCACGGCGCCGGCTGCGCTACGAGACGTGGTACTACCTGCACTTTTATACCTACCTGGCGGTGGCGCTGGCGTTCAGCCACCAGTTCGCCGACGGGGCCGAGTTCATGACCGACACCGCCGCCCGGGTCGCCTGGTCGGCCCTGTACATCGCGGTGGCGGCGGCGATCGCCTGGTACCGGTTCGTCACCCCGGTGCGCCAGGCGTTCCGGCACCGGCTGCGGGTCACCGCGGTGACCGAGGAGGCACCGGACGTCTTCTCGGTGCTGATCGGCGGGCGGCGGCTTGAGGAGCTGGGCGCCGAGCCGGGGCAGTTCTTCCGCTGGCGGTTCCTGGCGTCCGGGCTGTGGTGGACCGCCACCCCCTACTCGCTGTCCGAGCCGCCGCGGCCCGGACAGCTCCGCATCACCGTCAGGCACGCGGGTGACCACAGCGAGGCCGCCCGCGGGCTGCGGCCGGGAACCCGGGTGCTGGCCGAGGGCCCCTACGGCGCGCTGACCGGGGCGCTGCGGCGCCACCGCAAGGTCCTGCTGATCGCGGGCGGCATCGGCATCACCCCGCTGCGGGCGCTGCTGGAGTCGCTGCCCGCCGGGCCGGGCGAGCTGACCCTCATCTACCGGGTGAGCAGCCTGGGCGACGCGGTGCTGCGCCGGGAGCTGGAGGCGATCGCGGCGCAGCGGCGGGCGAACGTCTGGTTCGTGGCCGGCCGCCGGGCCGACCTTGACGGCAACCCGCTGTCCGGCGGCGAGCTGACCAAGCGCGTTCCCGGCCTCATCGACCATGACGTGTACCTGTGCGGGCCACCCGGGCTGACCGCCGCCGTCACCAGGGAACTGCGTGACGCCGGGGTGCGGCGGCGGCAGATCCACCGCGAATCGTTCGAGTTCTGAGCAGGAAAGGACCGCTCCCTTGCGTCGCGTTATCCTCGCGATCAGTGCCACCGCCGCCGCCCTGGTCCTGCTGCTGACCTTCAAGTCGCACACCCAGTCGGCGGTGCCGCGCTCCACCCCGGCCGCTGCCGTCGGCACCCCCGCCCCGGGCAGCTCCGCCAGCAGCGCGCTGGGCACGGCCGCCCCCTCGGGCACCGGCACCGCGTCCGGGACGCCGAGCGCCGCGGCCGGCCGCAGCACTACCGGCGCCACCGCGGGCGGCACGGCCAAGACGGTGACCGGCGCGGCCTGGCCGACCATCTACGGGCCGGTCCAGGTCCGGGTCACCGTCAGCAACGGCAAGATCACCGCGGTCACCGCCACCGAGTACCCGGACGGCACCCCGCGTGACTACCAGATCAACCAGTTCGCCATCCCGCAGCTCAACTCCGAGGCCCTGGCGGCGGGCAGCGCCCAGATCGACTCGGTCTCCGGTGCCACCTACACCTCGCAGGGGTACATCGGCTCACTGCAGAACGCCCTCGACCAGGCCAAGTAGCGGGCGGCAGGCACCGGACGGGCGGCGGCCCTCGCTGCCTGGCGGCCGGGCCGGCCGCGGTCAGTACCGGCTGGCGATCGGCAGGTCGATGGCCGGGAAGCGGGTGAGGATCTCGGTGCCGTAGTCCGTCACCACGACCTCTTCCTCGATACGGGCGGCGGAGATGCCGTCCGCGGCCGGGCAGTAGGTCTCCATCGCGAACACCATGCCCGGCCGCAGCTCGACCGGGTGCTCGAGCGAGTTCAGCCGGGAGATGATCGGCCGCTCGTGCAGGCCGAGGCCCAGGCCGTGCGCGAACTGGAGCCCGAACGCGGCCAGCTCGCTGTCGAAGCCGAAGTCCTGGGCACGCGGCAGCGTCAGCGCCACCGTGTCGGAGGACACCCCGGGCCGGATCGCGTCCAGGGCGGCGTCCATCCACTCGCGCGCCTGCTGGTACGCGTCCTGCTGGGCAGTGGTGGCCCAGCCGACCCCGAAGGTGCGGTAGTAGCAGGTGCGGTAGCCGTTGAACGAGTGGATGATGTCGAAGAACGCCTGGTCACCGGGCCTGATGAGGCGGTCGGTGAAGTTGTGCGGGTGCGGGTTGCAGCGCTCGCCGGAGATCGCGTTGACCGCCTCGACCTGGTCCGAGCCCATCTCGTAGAGCCGCTTGTTGGCCAGCGCGACGATCTCGTTCTCCCGGCGGCCGGGCCGCAGGAACTCGGCGATGTCCTGGTAGACCCCGTCCACCATGGCCGCCGCCTGGTTGAGGAGCATGATCTCGTCGGGCGACTTGATCACCCGCGCGTCGAGCATCGGCTGCTGGGCGTCGGCGACGGTGATGCCCTGGCGTTGCAGCTCGAACAGGAACGGCGGCTCGACGATGTCCAGGCCGAGCGGTTCGGCCGCCACGCCCGCCTCGGCCAGCAGCGACTTGATCTCGCTGACCGCGTCCCGCATCAGCCCGGCCTCCGGCGCGACCGCGCCGCGGAAGCCGAGGAAGCCCGGCCGCCAGTTCTCGGCCGGCAGCCACTGGGAGTAAAGCTGGTGATGTCGCACGGCCGAGCCGAAGTCCCACTCCACCGGGTCACGGTCGCGGAACAGCAGCGCGTACCTGATCATCTTGTCGCCGAGGGCGCCGCCGATCCAGGTCTGCGTGGTGTACCGGATGTTGTAGAAGTCGAACAGCAGGAACGCGCCGCAGTCGCTGTCGCGCAGCGCCTGCCGCGCGCGCTCAAGCCGGTAGTGGCGCAGCCGCGGGAAGTCGACCCGGGCCTCGTAGTCCACCCCCATGTGGCCGGGCGCGCCGATCGGCCGCACCCCGGCCGGGCGCTGCGAGGGCCGCTCGAACCGCTGCTCCCCGGCCGGCCGGCTCCCCGGCGCCCTGTCGGCCGTCACCGCTCACGCACCCTCGGGCGCCAGCCCGTCGTCGACCGGGACGTTCTCCGGCTCGATCTGGTAGCCGGACCGGCGAGCCTGCTCGAGCACCAGGGTGGCGAAGTCGTCGTCCTGGTAGCCGGCCCCGACCGCCTGCGCGACCAGCATGTCGGCGGCGGCCGCGAGCGGCATCGGCACCCCGAGCTCCTGGCCCGCCGCCAGCCCGAGCTGCAGGTCCTTGCGCAGCAGGGCACTGGTGAAGGTGGGGTGGAAGTCGAGGTTGACCAGCGCGGGCGACTTGTACCGGCTGAACGCCGAGCCCAGTACCGAGTCGTTGAGGAACTGCAGGAACGCGGACCGGCTGACCCCGCCCCGCTCGGCCAGCACGGTGATCTCAGCCAGCGACTCGATGACAACGCCGAGGAAGACGTTGTGCGCGATCTTCACCAGCCGGGCGACCTCCCCCTCGCCGACGTAGGTGACGCCCCGCCCCCAGGTCGCCAGCAGCGGCTCGGCCTGGTCGAACACCGCCCGGGGCCCGGAGGCGGCCACGGTCAGCTGGCCGGACGCGATCACCTTGGGGTTGCCGCTGACCGGGGCGGCCAGGAACTGGGCACCCGCGTCCTCGACGACCCCGCGGATCCGGGCCGAGGCGGCGGTGGAGACGGTCGAGGAGTCGACGATCACCCGTGGCCGGGCGTCACCCGACAGCAGGCCGTCCGGCCCGCTGATCACCGCCTCGAGGTCCTTGTCCGCGGCGACCATGATGAACACGATGTCGCGGCCGGCCAGCCCGGCCGGGGTGTCGACGATCTTGGCGCCGTGTTCCGCCAGCGGCTCGGCCTTAGCCCGGGTGCGGTTGTAGGCGGCCACGTCGTAGCCGGCGTTGAGCAGGCGCAGCACGAGCTGGTAGCCCATGCGCCCGGTACCGATCCACCCGACGGTGGGCGCGGCGGCGGCCATGCTTCCCCTCCCCTAAGACAATGCAGCAGACAGTGCTGCGGGCTAATGCTGCAATCGTTTGCAAGTTAAATCGAGTGCAACTCTGGCGGCAACGATCCTTCATGTCAAGCTAACCGCGCGGGCCGGCCCGGCGGAGTGCCGGCGAAGATCTCCGGGTGCCTGCTCAGCTCCAGCCGGGTGCGCCTGATGTGCATGACGAGCACCCGCTCCGCGTCGTCAGGGTCACCGCGGCGGATGCAGTCAAGCAGCAGGCGGTGCTCCAGGTGGGTTGCCCCGAGCCCCTCCCCGCGAGCAGCGAGCTTAGTGAACTCGCGCCGGTAATGCTGGGTGCTGTTCCACATCTGGCCGATGATCCGCGACGTCTCCCCGGGGGGCGCGGCCGCGTAGCTGGCCAGGTGGAATTCCCGGTCGGCGCGCAGGAAGGCGCCCACGTCGGACCCTGACCGCTCCATCAGCCCGGCGAGGGCGGCCAGCTCGCCCTGGGCGGCCTGGTCCAGGCCGGGCAGCGAGGCGCGCAGCAGCAGCGGCTCCACCCGCTCCCTGATCTGGTAAAGCTCGACGCACTCATCCAGGCTCAGCCGGGCCACCCAGGCGCCGGAGTTGGCGACCAGCGTGACCAGGCCCTCGGCGTGCAGCGTGCGCAGCGCCTCGCGGACCGGGATGCGGCTGGCGCCCGAGCGGGCGGCGATGTCCTACTGCCGGATCCGCTCCCCCGGCTGGTAGCCGCCGGTGAGGATCTCGGCCCGCAGCGCGTCCGCGATCCGCTGGCTGGCGACCTGGGCGGCCCCCGCGTCCCCGTTCACCGTGCCCCCGTTCACCGGGCCGGATCGGCCGGGTGCCACAGCCGCACCGCCGCGCCCTGCTCGTAGGCCTTGCCGCCGGGGTAGCTGACCAGCTCGAACTGCATCCCCCAGGGCGCCAGGAAGTAGCGCCAGCGCTGCCCGGCCGACGCGTTCCTGCTGGCCACCGGCCCGTCGAAGAGCCGCACGCCCTTGCCCTGGAGGTACTCGCAGGCCGCGTCCATGTCGTCCACGTAGAGCGCGACGTGATGGCCGCCGAGGTCGCTGTTGCGCGGCACGTCCCGCTGCCCGGCGTGCGGCTGGTACTCGAACACCTCGAAGTTCAGCCCGAACCCGCAGCGGTAGAACCTGATCCCGCTGACCACCCGGCGGGGGTCCACGTTGAGGTGGCCGAGCATCCAGTCGTCGTCGTGCCGCATCTCCGGCAGCGCGTAGGCGAACTCGCAGCCGAGCACGCCGACCAGGAACTCGTGCGCCTGCGCCAGGTCGGGCACCGTGATCCCGATGTGGTCGCCGCCGCGCAGCCCCGGTATCCCCATCAGCCCACCTCCAGGGTCAATGTATCCAATCTACAACGCAGAACCCCGAATTATCCGGAACGAGTGCCGCATTACCGTTGAAATGTATGCATCCTCGGATTAGCGTGGCGGCATGCCACGCGTAAAGCGCCTCACGCCGGCCGAAGACTGGCGCGAGCTGTCGAGCACCGCGGCCGACTGGAAGGCGGCCGACCCGGCGCTGCTCGCCACCATGCTCGGCCAGCTTCACCTCATCCGGGCGTTCGAGGAGACGGTGCTCGAGCTGGCGGGCGAGGGCCTGGTGCACGGCCCGGCCCACTCGTCGATCGGCCAGGAGGGCGGCGCGGTCGGCTCGATCGTGTCACTGCGGTCAACCGACGCGGTCAACGGCTCGCACCGGGGGCACCACCAGTTCCTGGCCAAGGCGCTCACCCACGTCACCAAGGGGTCGCTCGACCTGGCCCGGCTGGCCACCCCCGAGGTACAGGAAGTGCTCCAGCGGACCCTGGCCGAGATCCTGGGCCTGGCCCAGGGCTACTGCGCCGGCCGGGGCGGCTCGATGCACCTGCAGTGGTTCGAGGCGGGGGCGCTCGGCACCAACGCGATCGTCGGCGGCGGCGTCCCGATGGCGGCGGGCAACGCCTGGGCCGAGAAGCACTCCGGCACTGACGACCTCACGGTCAGCTACTTCGGTGACGGGGCGGTCAACATCGGGTCGGTGCTCGAGACGATGAACCTGGCCGCCGCCTGGAAGCTGCCGCTGTGCTTCTTCATCGAGAACAACCGCTACGCGGTCTCCACCACCGTGGAGGAGGCTACCGGCGAGCCCCGGCTGTCGGCCCGGGCGCTCGGCTTCGGCATCACCGCCTGGCAAGTGGACGGGATGGACCCCCTCGCCGTGCACCTGGTGATGGAGCAGGCGGCCGACCGGCTGCGGTCGGGCGCGGGCCCGGTCGTGGTCGAGGCGCTGGTGTACCGCTTCTTCCACCAGAACGGCCCGTACCCGGGGTCGGCGTTCGGTTACCGGACCAAGGACGAGGAGGCCGCCTGGCGCGCCCGCGACCCGGTCGACCGGGTGGGGCGGGAGATGACCCGGCTCGGGCTGATCGACCAGGCGGGCATCGCCGCCGTCCGCGCCCAGGCGACCGAGGCGATGCGGGCGGCCGCCGGTGCGCTGACCGAGCCCGACCCGGCCGCCGCCCGGCCGGGAACCCGCCGCATCCGCCCGGAGCTGTGGCCCGACCCCGCCTTCGTCAACGTCGGGGTGCGCGGCGACCTGGCCGAGCTGACCGGGGCCCGGACGGCCGAACGGGAGTCGTTCGGCGGCCCGCTGCGCCGCGGCCGGCTCATCGAGGCGGTCGCGGCGGTGATGGACCGGCGGATGGCGGCCGACCCCCGGATCGTGGTCCTGGGCGAGGACGTGCACAAGCTCAACGGCGGCACCAACGGCGCCACCAAGGGCCTGGCGGCCAGGTACCCGGGCCGGGTGCTGGGCACGCCGATCAGCGAGAACGCCTTCGCCGGGCTCGGCGGCGGTCTCGCGCTCGACGGCCGGTTCCGCCCGGTGGTCGAGTTCATGTACCCGGACTTCCTGTGGGTCGCCGCCGACCAGGTGTTCAACCAGATCGGCAAGGCCCGGCACATGTTCGGCGGCCGCAACCCGGTGCCGCTGGTGCTGCGGACCAAGGTCGCGATGGGGTCCGGCTACGGGTCGCAGCACCTGATGGACCCGGCCGGGATCTTCGCCACCTCCCCCGGCTGGCGGATCATGGCCGCCTCCACCCCGTTCGACTACGTCGGGCTGATGAACGCCGCCCTGGCGGTCGACGACCCGGTGCTGATGCTGGAGCACGTCGACCTGTACGCCGCCGAGGGCGACTTCCCCGACGGTGACCTGGACTACCTCATCCCGTTCGGGCGGGCGGCGGTGCGGCGGGCCGGGTCGGAGGTCACCGTGCTGTCCTACCTGTCGATGGTGGCGACCGCGGCCACCGCGATCGAGCGCACCGGGGTCGACGCCGAGCTGATCGACCTGCGGTTCCTTGACCGCGCGTCGCTCGACTGGGACACCGTCGGCGCCTCGGTCCGTAAGACCGGCGCGGTGCTGATCGTCGAGCAGGGCGCGCTCGGCACCTCCTACGGCGGCTGGCTGGCGGACGAGATACAGCGCCGCTACTTCGACTGGCTGGACCAGCCGGTGCAGCGGGTGACCGGGGCCGAGTCCTCCCCGTCGATCTCCAGGGTGCTGGAGCAGGCCGCCGTCGCCACCACCGACGACGTCGCCGCCGCCCTTGAGCAGGTCCGCGAGGGCATGGGCGCGGCCCCGGCTGACATCGTCGGCCCCGTCGGCCCCGTCGGCACCGCCGGCCCCGTCGGCACCGCCGGCGCGGCCGCCCCGGGGGAAGCGCGCTGATGGCGACCGTGGTGCGGATGCCGTCAGTGCTGGCGGGCGCGACCGAGGCGACCATCGCCCGCTGGCTGGTCAAGCCGGGCGACGCGGTCCGCCCCGGGACCCCGGTGGCCGAGATCGAGACCGAGAAGGCACTGGTCGAGTACCAGGCCGAGCTGGCCGGCACGATCGGACGGCTGGTGCTCGACGAGGGCGCGGCGGGCGAGATCGGCGACCCGATCGCGGTGCTGGTCGGACCGGGCGACACCGAGGCCGACATCGACCGCGTCCTAGGGCAGCCGGCCGCCACCGCAGCCACCGCAGCCACCGTGGCCAACGTGGCCACAGTAGCCCCAAGGGCCACAGCGGGCCCCGCGGCCACGGAGACGGCCGCGGCCGCTCCGGTCAGCGTGGCCGCCCCGGCGGGCCGCGGTGACCGGCTGTTCGCCAGCCCGCTGGTGCGCAAGCTGGCCGGGCAGCGGGGCATTGACCTGACCGGGCTGACCGGGACCGGCCCCAACGGCCGGATCACCCGCCGCGACCTGGAACGCCACCTGGCCCTGGCCGCGGTCCCGGCCACTGCCCCGCCGGCGGCCGGTCCGGCGGCAACGGCGGGGCCGGCGGAGTCAGCCGCTCCCGTTCGGGCTGATCCTCTCGACGCGGGGACCGCCGACGGGGCCGCGGCCGCCCGAGCCGGCGCGGTCCTCATCCCGCACACGCCGATGCGGCGGGCGATCGCGCGGCGGCTGACCGAGTCCAAGGCGACCGTGCCGCACTTCTACCTGACCGCCGATTGCGTGGTCGACGAGCTGCTGGCGCTGCGCGCGCGGGTGAACGAGACCCTGGCGGCGGGCGGGCCCGGCGCGGTGCGGGTATCGGTCAACGACTTCGTCATCGCGGCCGTCGCGGCCGCGTTCGGTGACGTGCCGGCCGCCAACGTCATCTGGTCGGAAGAAGGCCTGCGGCAGTATCGATCTGTCGACATATCGATTGCCGTGGCGACCGACGGCGGCCTGGTCACCCCGGTGCTGCGCGGCGTCGAGGGCATGCGCCTTTCCGCCATCGCCCGCGAGTCGGCCGCCCTCGCCCGGCGCGCCCGCGACCGGCAGTTGCGCCAGCACGAGCTGGAAGGCGGCACCTTCGCGATCTCCAACCTGGGCATGTTCGGGACGACGGAGTTCTCCGCCATCATCAACCCGCCGCAGTCCGGCATCCTCGCCGTCGGCGCGGCCCGCAGCCAGCCGGTGGCGGCGGACGGCGCGGTGGTCGCGGCGACGGTGATGCGGTGCACGCTGTCGGTCGACCACCGGGCGATCGACGGCGCCCTGGCGGCCCGCTGGCTGGCCGCGTTCAGCCGCCACCTGGCCGACCCCCTGGGGGCCCTGGCGTAACCCCTTAGCTGACCGAGATCTCCACCCGGTCCGGGTAAAACGCCACGTGCCCGGCGATCTCGCCCACCGACGGGTACGGGTGCTCGTACGTCCAGATGAGGTCGGTCTGGGTGCCGCCGCCGGGCGTGCTGACCGAGTAGTAGCTGGCGTCGCCCTTGTAGGGGCAGTACGTCTGGGTGGTGGTGCGCTCAAGCAGTGACTGGTTGACGTCGGCCAGCGGTATGTACTGGACGACCGGGTAGGTCGCCTCGGCCAGGGACAGCGCGTCGTCGGTCTGGGCGATGACGGTGCCGTCAACCCGGACGGTGACCCGCGAGCCGGTCGGGCTGATGGTGATCGGGTGGGTGGCGTCGGGGATCTTCACCGTGCGTGTCATGGAACTCCCTGCGTCGTCGTCCGCTCTCAGTACCGTAACCGGGGGGCCGCCGCCGCCATTCCGCCGTCACCCGCCCAGGCCCCGCCCGGCCGGCCGCTCACGCGGATCGCCTACTATGTCCGCTTGTCCCCTGGTCACCGAACGAACTGGCAGGTAGCGGCCGTCCTGATGAGCTCGCAAGCGAATTCCCTTGAGCGGGATCCGGCGCTGTCCCGCACCGCCGCGGGCGACCCGGCGCCCGTCCTCGAGCTGGCCGACGTCACCTTCCGCCGGGACGGCAACGAGATCATCCGCGGTGTCAGCTTCACCGTGCGTGCGGGCGAGCACTGGGCGATGCTGGGGCCGAACGGCGCGGGCAAGAGCACCCTGCTCGGCTTCTGCGGCGCGGTCACCCATCCCACGTCGGGGACGGTGCGGGTGCTCGGGCAGCAGCTTGGCCGGGTTGAGCTGCAGGCGCTGCGGCGGTCGATCGGGCACGTGAACCCGCGCCACCCGCTGCGCTCGCCGCTGCCGGTCCGTGACATCGTGCTGACCGGGCTGACCGGGACGATCGAGACCGCGCCGCGCTGGCGGCCAACCGATGCCGAGGCCGGCCGGGCCGACGCGCTGATCAGCCAGCTCGGCCTGGCCGCGAAGGCGGCCCAGCGGTGGAACGTGCTCTCGCAGGGCGAGCGCGGCCGGGTGCTGATCGCGCGGGCGCTGATCGGCCAGCCGCGGGTACTGCTGCTCGACGAGCCGTCGACCGGGCTGGACATCGCCGCCCGCGAGCAACTGCTTGAAGCGGTCGACCTGCTCGCGCAGACCCACCCCGAGGTCGCGTCGGTGCTGGTGACGCACCACCTGGAGGAGCTGCCGTCGTCCACCACGCACGCGCTGCTGCTGGCCGGCGGCCGGGTCGTCGCGGCCGGGCCCGCCCTGGACGCGATCACCTCAGCGCACGTGTCGGCCGCGTTCGAGCACCCGATCGACGTCGGGTACCACGACGGCCGCTGGGCCGCCCGGGCCGCCCGGGGCCGGGCCGCGTCCGCCTGACGGCTCCCCCACCCGGCAGCTCCCCCACCTGACGGCTGCCCCACCTGACCGCTCCCGTCTGGTGGGCGGGCCGGCGCACCTCACCCGGCCGCGCGCTTGCATTTAGACAGACCTGTCTGTTATACATGTGGCCATGGGCAGACAGACCGGTCTACCCAATCTAATCGACCGGGAGTCGTCATGAACCTCAGCCGCGGAGCGGTCCAGCTAGAAGACACCGCGCAGCTAGAAGACACCGCGCAGCTAGAAGACTGGGCGCGGCTGAAAACGGACGCGAAGCTAGCCCGGGCGGCGAACGCGGCCGCAGTCAGCCTGCCCGATGACCCGCTGGTCCGCCCGGAACGGGTGCCGCGCCTCTCCGGCACGCCCGCGCTGCTGCTGCTGTCCTCGCTGATCGTGTCGATGCTGGCCGCGTCGGCCGCGCCGACGCCGCTGTACGCGATCTACCAGCGGGAATGGGGATTTACCCCGATCACCACCACGATCGTGTTCGGCATCTACGCCGTCGCGGTGCTCGTCTCGCTGCTGTTCGCCGGGCGCTTGTCGGACTACGCCGGGCGGCGGCCGGTGCTACTGGGGGCACTCGGCGGTCAACTGGCCGCCCTGGTGGTCTACGCGACGGCGGCCGGGGTCCCTGAGCTGACCGCCGCCCGGGTCATCCAGGGGCTGTCCACCGGGGCGGCGCTCGGCGCCATCGGGGCGGGCCTGCTCGACGTCAGCCGGGAGCGCGGCGCGCTGGCCAACTCGCTGTCGCCCGGGATCGGGACCGGCAGCGGCGCGCTGCTCTCGGCCCTGTTCGTCCAGTTCCTGCCGGCCCCCACCCGCCTGGTCTACCTGGTGCTGGCCGGGGTGATGGCGCTGCAGATGCTCGGCGTGGCGCTGCTGCGGGAGACGGTGACCACCAGCAGGGTGCCGGCCGCGGCGCTGGTGCCGGAGGTGCGGCTACCGCGCGCGGTCCGCGGTCCGGTGCTGGCCGCCGCCCCGGTGATGTTCGCGGTCTGGGCGATGGTCGGGCTGTACGGCGCGCTCGGGCCGTCCCTGGTGCAGGCGCTGACCGGCTCTTCCAGCATCGTGCTGGGCGGCGCTTCCCTCACCCTGCTCACGGTCACCGCCGTCGCCTCGGTCTACCTGCTGCGTAACCGGCCGGCCAGGACGGTGATGCTGACCGGGATCGTTGCGTTGGTGGCCGGGGTGGCGCTTACCCTGACGGCGCTGGAGACCGGCTCGGCCGGGCTGTTCTTCGCCGGCCTCGCGGTCAGCGGGATCGCGTTCGGCAGCGGCTTCCAGGGCGGCATCCGCACCGTCGTCCCGGTGGCGGCGCCGCACGAGCGGGCCGGGGTGCTCTCGCTGCTGTTCGTGGTCTCCTACCTGGGCATGGGCGTCCCCGCCGTCGCGGCCGGGTTCCTCGCGGTGCACGGGGCCGGGCTCATCGGCGCGGCCAGGGACTACTCGGTCGCGCTGCTCGTGCTCGCCGCCCTCGCCTTCGCCGCCCTCATCCGCGGCCGGGCCGGCGCCCGGCGGGCGTAACATACAGACAGATCAGTCTAGGGAGGTGACCGGCGATGGCCACGAAGACCGCCACCGGGCTCTCAGCGCGGGAACGGCTGCTGGCCGCGGCTAACGAGCTGTTCTACGCCGAGGGCGTGCACACGGTCGGCATTGACCGGGTGATCGAGCGGGCGGGCGTGGCCAAGGCGTCGCTCTACAACACCTTCGGCAGCAAGGACGAACTGGTCAAGGCCTACCTAGAGGTCCGCCACGCGCGGATGAGCGACCGCGTGGGGCGGTACCTCGCCCGCTACGACGCCCCCCGGGACAAGCTGCTCGGCGTGTTCGAGGCTCAGGGCGAGCTGTTCGCCGAGCCGACCTTCCGCGGCTGCGCGTTCGCCAGCGCGAGCGCCGAGTCTCCCGGCCCGGCCGTCTCGCAGGCGACCGCCAACTACCGGGCCTGGATGCGCGGCCTGCTCACCGACCTGGCCCGGCAGGCCGGGGCGGCCGAGCCGGAGGTGCTGGGCCGCCAGCTGCACATGGTGTGGGACGGGGCGTCGCTGTCGACCCGGATGGACGGCAGCACCACCGAGGCGGCCGCGGCCGCCCGGGCGGCGGCGGAAACGCTGCTGGACGCTGCCCTGGCGGACTGTTAGGCACACCGTCCCGGACTGGGGGTCCCGGACCGGGGGCCGCGTGCTGAGCGGCCTCGGCGATGTGTTCCTGTGGTTCGCCCTGAGAAGCTTCGTCGCCAGGTCGGGGAAACACGCCTGGCAGATGGGCCAGCGCACCCGGTCTCAGGCCGGATGATGCCAGGCTCCGCAACGGCCGCGCGGGTGCCGCGGAGCGACGGCGGCTCGGCCGAATGTCGTATCCGCTCGATACGATGTTCGCATCGAAGGCTTCATCGGTGCGATCGTTCGAGGGGAGGGCCGGCTAATGGATGGGCCCCTGGTACCGCGCTGCCGCCCTGCGGCCGGCGCCCTCGGCGGTCTGGGCAGGCTGCCCGATGATGAGCTGGCGGAAGCGCTGCTGGAGTCTCGCAGGCGGATGGTCCGCGAGCAGTACGAGCAGGTACTCATGACGGCGGAGTTCGGGCGCCGCCGTCAGGCGGAGTTCGAGTCGGCGGCGGCCCGGGGTGTCCCGGTCGGGTGCCGGCCGGGCGGGTTCCCCGGGGAGGAGCTGGCGATCGAGCTGGTCGTCACCCGGGCCGAGGCCGGGCACCGGATCGACGACGCCCTCGACCTCACGAGCCGGCTGCCGCGGACCCTGGCCGGGATGGCAGCCGGGCTGATCGACGAGGAGCGGGCGGGCTGGATCGCGTTTTACACCCGCGCCCTCAGCCTCGCCGACGCCGCGCAAGCGGACCAGATACTCGCCGCCGCCGCCCCGGACCTGCGGGCCGACCAGCTGGCCCGCAAGGCGGCCGCGCTAGAAATGAAGCTCGACCCGGCGGCCGCGGCCGCCCGCAGACGGCAGGCGAAACAAGACGGGCAGCGGGTCGAGGCACGCCGGGAGGCATCCGGTAACGCGTGCCTGTCCGGCCGCGAGCTGAGCACCGCCGACGCCATGGCGGGCAAGGCCCACCTCGACTGGCTGGCCGCCCAACTGCGGGACTCCGGCCTGGTGGCGGGGACTGTGGACCAACTACGGGCGCTCGCGTTCACGGACCTGACGCAGGGGCGCGACCCGCTGGACCGGATCCGGTCCGGCCCCGCGGCGGCGGCCGGGCCGGATACCGCCGACGGCACCGCAGCAGCCGACCGGGGCAACGGCCCCGGCCCAGGCGGCGGTCACGACTCCGGCGGCGGTCACGACTCCGCGGGCGGGGGTCACGACTCCGCGGGCGGGGGTCACGACTCCGCGGGCGGGCCGCCGGCCGACCCCGCCTCCGTCCCGGCCCTGATAAACCTCATCGTTCCGGCCGGCACTCTCCTGGGCTGGTCAGCCGCGCCCGCCGAGGCCGGCGTCTGGGGCTTGCTCGACTCCGACGAGACTCGCACCGTCGTGTCCGCTGCGGCCGGCCACCCCCGCACCCGCTGGTGCGTCACGCTCACCAACCCCGACGGCACCGCCCTCGCCCACGCCTGCGCGCGCGGGTCCCATCCCCGCCTCCTGGCCGACCTGCGGCCACAGCCCCCGCCCGCGCAGCTCGCCGAACTTCTACGCCGCCTGAGGACTGCCTTCACCCCCGTCGCCGCGGGGTCATGCGACCACGCGCAGGCCGAAACCGGCTACACCCCCAGCCGCAAGCTCCGGCACCTCGTCCGCGCCCGCACCGCCACCTGCGACGCGCCCGGCTGCTCCGCGCCCGCGCTGGCAACCGACCTCGACCACACGATCCCGTGGCCCGACGGCGCCACCGACCAGTGCAACCTGGCGCCACGCTGCCGGACCCACCACCGTGCGAAGCAGGCACCTGACTGGCACGTTCAGCAACTAGGTCCGGGCATCACCCGCTGGAGGCTGCCCTCTGGCCGCACCCACACCACCACACCCACGAGGTACGACGCCGGAGTTGCGACGCCCTGATCAACCGCTCGCCACCGTCACCCGGCTGGCTTCCCCAGCTTCGCCAGGCCGGCCCGCGCGCCGGCCAGCGCGCCGGCGTCACCGGTCGCCATCGCCTGTCGGTAGGCTGTCTCGGCCCCGGCCGGGTCTTTTCCGCGGAGCAGGACATGGCCCAGGTTGACCAGTGCCTTAGGCCGGACCGAGGGGTCACCGGAGGCCGCCGCATGCCGGTAGGCGGCTTCCGCGCCGCCCAAGTCACCGGCGCTGAGCAGCACGTTCCCCAAGCCCAGGAGGGCGTTCGGCACCGGCTCGGCGTGCTCGTAGGCGGCCGCCTCGCGGTAGGCCGCCGCTGCGCCGGGCAAGTCCGCCACGTTCGCTAGCAGGTTTCCCAGGTTGACGAGCGCCACCGGCGCCGCCTCGGCGTGCCGTGAATCCCCGGCCGCCCGGTAGGCCGCGATAGCGCCTTTCAGGTCGCCCTGGCGGTCCAAGGCGACGCCGAGGTTGAACCAGGCCCTCGGCCCCATGTCCGAGTGCCCGGTCTTGATCGCCTGTCGGCACGCGTCAGCGGCCCCCGGGAAGTCACCCCGGGCCTCGCGCAACGCTGCCAGGTTGACCAGGGCGGTCGGCGCCTCGTCGACGTGACGGCTCGCGATCGCCTGCTGGAAGGCGTCCTCGGCACCGTCCAGGTCACCGCGTGCGCGCCGGGCCAGGCCGAGGGCCCGGGCGGCGGCCGCCGCCACATCGGCGTTTCCCGCTGCCATCGCCTGCTCAAAGGCTTTTTCCGAGCCGTCCACGTCCCCCTGCTTGTTAAGCAGGTTCGCCAGGTTGAGCAGCGCCCGCGGCACCACGTCGCGATGCTTGGAGGCAGCCGCCTCCCGGTAGGCGGCCTCGGCGGCGACGGCGTCCCCGGCCTGCTCCCGCAGGTAGCCAAGGTCCAAGGTACCCAGCGGCACCGCGTCGGTCTGGCCCGAACTTACCGCCCGGTGCCACGCCTCCGCCGCGGTGTCCGCACGCTGGTAGGTGACGAAGGCAGCCATGCCGATGTCAATCAGCTCCAGCGGGCCCGCTTCGGCGATGACCAGGGCCCAGGTGCTTTCCGGCACCGGGGCGGTCTGTCGGGAGATGAGGTCAAGGGCGTAGTCATAGACCGTGTACCCCTCGGAGCCGGCTGGCCGCAGCAGTGACACGCTGGGGTTAATGTCCCTGGTCGCCCAGGCAAGGCCGACGGTGAAGGCATCCTGGTTAGTGAGCGTGTCCGGGCTGGCCGGGTCAAGGTGCGGCGCGGCCAGCGCCGGCAGCAGCGGCCGAGGCACCGGGCGCGCCAGGCCGCAGCGGCGCCAGTCGGCCGCGCCCAGCACCAGCGCGTAACCGATCCGGTCGACCCCAGCCGCGCCGAGCTTCAGCACCTCGGCGACCTGTTCCGCCGCGCCCACGTACTCACCGAGGCCGACCGCGCTGATGCGATCCCTGATCTTCGGGTCGGTGACCGCGGCGACCAGCTGCTGCTGCTCGCCGGGACTCAGCTCGCGGCTGATGAAGACGTGCTCGAAGATGCTGAGCACGTCCCATTCCGGCGGCTTCAGCGGGTCAGCGGGCAGGAACCGCTCATAGGCGGCGGCCCGGATGGTGCCGATGATGACGTTGTCGGCCGCGAGCCGGCGCAGCGTCCCGTCGGTGATGCCTCCTGCCCCGAGCAGTCGGTCCAGGTCGTCGAGCCAGATGACGGTCTGCCGCAGCGTGACGTCCTTGGCGTCTAGGTCGGTCAGCGCGGTCTTGCTGTCGGGGATGGCCACTGGCCAGGAAGCGAACTCAGTCGCGATGACCTGCGCCGCAAGCCTGGTCTTGCCGACCATCGACGGCCCGATGAGGAGGACCGGGCGGCCCGCCCGCAGGTACCCGGCGACGGCCGTCTCCGCGTCCCGGTGGATGTAGGGAACCGCCAGCACGGCGCGGTGGACCCGTGATTGCAGGTCAGCGTCGCGTACTGCCGGGAGCGCGCCGCCGTCCGCGCCGGTGGTCTGCTGCAGCCCGGCCCGGGCGGTGCGGGCCACCTCCTGCCGTCGCTGCAGCCCCTGCGTAAGGACGCCGGCAGCGGGCGGGAGCGCGGCGGCGGCCGCGGCGGTCAATACCAGCAGCCACCACCAGGCGTGCGGCCACTGGGCGACCGCGGCCGCCCCGCCGGCCACGACGACACCGACCGCCGAGAGCGTCACCGGCCACCGCGGCCAGTGCGACCACAGTCCCGCCGCCGTCAACCTTGTCCCCATCGCCGGTCCCCCATGCCGAAATCGTGGCGTACTCGACCCGGGGCGTCAATGGACGTCGCGCCCGGGCAAGAAGCCGAATTACAAACCGAATTACAGCAGGCCCTTGGTCGGGTTGGCGTCGCCGAAGCCGGCCGCTTCCTCGACATAGCCCGCGAATGAGCGGGAGCCGTCGGCCCAGCGGCCGTGGCGGCTGACGCTGAGCGGCTGGGCGCCCGCTGCCAGCATCGCGGTCGCGCCGCCGCGGCGCAGGCTGTGCCCGCTGTACCGGCGCCGTTCGGCGGCCAGGGTTTCCGCGGCGGCCAGGGTTTCCGCGGTAGCCGGGATACCCAGGCCGGCCGCGGCGCAGGCGGCCGCGACGAGGTCACCGACCGCCTGCGGGCGCAGCCGCCCGTCCCTCGGAGAACCGTCCCGCGACGAGTAGCGGCCGCCGGCCGCGGCGCCCACGTTGCCCCAGCGGTCGAGCCGGGTGAACAGCGGGCCCGCGGTGATACCGTTCCGCGCCAGGAAGCCGGTCCAGGCTGTCACCGCCAGCACCGGGCAGACCGGCTCGGCCCCGGCGTAGTGGATGCGGCGGGTCACGCCCCGGGCGGCCTGGTCGGTCTTGGACGCGCGGATCGTGACCGCCAGGCCGGCGTCCGGCACCAGCTCGACGTCGCTGAGGTTGAGCGCCGCCAGTTCTGACCGGCGGGCGAGCAGCGCGAAGCCGAGCAGGACGAGCGCCCGGCCGCGCAGCCCGGCCGCGGTCCCGGTATCGCAGGCGGCCACCACCGCGGGCAGGTCGGCCGCCAGCACCGGGACGGCCTTGCGGGGACCGTAGCGCCCCTTCCTGGCCGCCTCCCGGCGCTGGGCGGCAATCACTACCTTGCGCGCCGCCAGGCCGTCAGGGACGGCCGCGCCCGCCGCCCGGTGGACCGCCCGGATCGCGGTCAGGTGCGCGTCGGCGGTCGTCGCCTTGAGCCCCCGGTCGAGCGCCAGGAAGGTGAGGTACGCGGCCAGCGTTTGCGGGGTGGCAGGCAGCGCGACCCGCCCCTGGTCCGCGCACCACGACTGGAACGACCGCCAGCGGGACCGGTAGGCGAGGGCGGTGTTCTCCGGCACCGCTTCCCGCAGCAGCTCGGCGGTCGGGCCCGGGACCGCGAAGTCAGCCGGGCGGTAGGGATCCGGGTGGTCAGCGGCTACGCGGTCGGGGGCAACGGGGCCAGGAGCGGCAGGGGCCGTGAACGCCACCGGGTGGTAGGCCGCTGGCGCGGATTCCGCCTGCTCCCCCGTCACGATGCCTTCGCCCCGATCCTCAGTCACGATATTGAACCGTATCGTGAGTGAGCCCATTCTGCGGCCCGACACAAGCTTTTCTTTCAATCTAACTATCAGACTATTGATGGGTCAGCGACTGTTAGAATGACGATCCGTGACAGAAAGCGAAAATGCCGGTCCCGAGCCGTGCATCTGGCCGGGGTGCCGACGGCCGCGAGCGCCGGGGCGGGTGTCCGGGTCGGGGCGGCAGAAGGAGTACTGCCTGCAGGCTGACCCGCCCGAGGCGGGCGGCGGGCCGGTGCACAACGCGCGCAACCGCTGGGCGGTGCTGCGCGGGGGCGGGCAGGGGCAGCCGGGCGGCGGCACAGCGGCCCGGGACGGTACAGCGGCCCGCGACGGTACATCGCCCCGCGACGGTACGGTGACTCGCGATGGTGCGGAGCCAGGGCCGGGAGCCAGCGGCGATGAGGCCGGGGAAGCCGGGACGGGACACGGGGGCCGTGCGGGGTTGGCCGCAACCGTTCGGGATGTGCGGGGGTTTGATTTCGCTAAGCGGCGGGCGGGTGAGCTGCTTGAGCAGGCCAGGCGGCAGCACGCGGCGGCGCTGGCCAGCCTGCGGGCCGAGCGGGAACTCTACGCGGGGATCGAGCAGCAGCTAGCGGCGCTGGCCGACCCGGTCGCGGTCGACCTCGAGATCGCGACGATCGCCAGCCGGGCAGGCCGGGACCTGGCGGCCGCGGCCGAGGACGCCGCCCGGGCGCGGCGGGCCCAGGTCGCGGCCGAGCGCGAGCGCGACGAGGCCGCCAGGGCGCGGGAGGCGGCGGACGCCGCCGCCGAGCAGCTAGCCGAGGACGCGGCCGCGGCCGAGCGGGCGCTCGGCGAGCGCACCGCCGGGTTCGAGCGCGACCTGGCGGGCCTGGTCGCGCGGACCCGCACGGCGGAGGAGGCCGCCGCGGCCGCACGGCAGGAAAGCAGCGCCGCCCGGCAGGAGACCAGCGCCGCCCGGCAGGAGACCAGCGCCGCCCGGGAGCGGGCCGAGCAGGCCACCACCGCCCTGGCTGACGCGCTGCGGGCCCGGGAGACGGCCGACCGGGCCCGGGAACGGGCCGAGCGGGAGACCGGGCAGGCCCGTGAGGCAGCGGCGGCGGCACTCAGCGCGGCCGAGGAGAAGGCGCGGCGGGAAGCGGCGGCGGCCGCCTCCCGCGCCAGCGAGCTGATCGGCCAGGGCCGGGCGGACGCCGAGCGCGAGCGCGCGGCCGCCCGCCAGGCCCGCGACGAGGCCGCTCAAGCCCGGGCGGAGGCAGTTGCCGCCCGGGACGAGGCCGCCGCGGCCCGGGCGGAGGCCGGGCGCGCCCGGGATGAGGTGGCGCGGCTGCGGGCGGACACGGCGACGGCGGTCGCCCGGGCCGTGGCCGTTGACGACGAGGCCGCGCGGCTGCGGGCCGGGCTGCGCGAGCGCGAGGAAGCGCACGCGGCCGAGCTCGCCCGGCTGTCAGCGGCGCACCTGGCCGCCCTGGACGCGGAGCGCGCGCTGCGCGCGGCCGGGCGATAGGCTGTGACCTCATGACCGGCGAGTCCCTGTACCGCAAGGTCGCCGACGATATCAAGGCGGCCATCGGGGCAGGCGCGTACCCGCCCGGCGCGCTCCTCCCCTCAGAGTCCGAGCTGGCCGAGCGGTACTCGGTGTCACGCGGCACCATCCGCCAGGCGTTCGCCGCGCTGCGGGCCGACGGGGTGATCGCCTCCCGGCGCGGCGCCCGCCGGGTGGTGATCGGCGGCCCCCGGGTGCAGTCGTTCGGCGAACTGCTCTCGTTCTCCCGCTGGGCGCGGGCGATCGGCGAGGTGCCGTCCGGCCGGGTGTTGTCGCTTGAGCGGCGGGCCGCCACGGCGGCCGAGTCCTCGCGGCTGTCCCTGACCGACGAGGCACCGGTGTACTTCCTGGTCCGGGTGCGGCTGCTGTCCGGGCGGCCGGTGATGCTCGAGCGCGCCGTCTACCCCGAGCGGGTCGGCGCCCTGGTGGCCGGCCTCGACCTGGTGTCGGACTCGATCACCCAGCGGCTGGAGGAGCTCGGAGTGGTGTTCACCGACGCCGAGCACGTCATCGACGCGGTCCCCGCCTCGGCCGAGGACGCCCGCTGGCTGGGCGTGCGGGCGGCGGTGCCGCTGCTGCGCGAGCGGCGGTTCACCACCGACCGCTCTGGGCAGCCGGTGGAGTGGTCCGACGACCGCTACCTGGCGACCGAGGCCGCCTTCAGCGTGCGCAACTCCGTCTCGGTGAACGCGCTGTCGCGCACGTCGGCCCCGCCTCGGTAAGCGCGCCCGCGACAAGCGGATCTTGCTGTTATCTCAGCTGGAACGCGGTCCGGACGGCGCGTGGCCCGCTGCTGTTGCCGCAGAGTTCACCTCAACTTGGCTATACAAGTCTGTACTTGGCTATACTTGTTGTCCGTGATAGCTGAACCTGGACGGGTCGTCATCGTCGGCGGCGGAATCCTCGGCACCATGCACGCGGTCATGGCCCGGCGGCGCGGGCTGGCAGTCACCCACCTGGAACGGGAACCGGACGGGCGCGGCGCCAGCGTCAGGAACTTCGGGCTGATCTGGGTGAGCGGCCGGCGCGCGGGGCCGGAGCTGGCGCTAGCGCTGCGGGCCCGTGAGCTGTGGGAAGAGATCGGGGCGGACGCGCCGGGAACCGGTTTCCGGCCGGCCGGGTCGCTCACCATCGCCTCGTCCGCGGCGGAGCTGGCCGTGCTGCGCGAGGCGGCCGGGCTGCCCGACGCCGGGCCACGAGATTTCGAGCTGCTGTCGGCCGGCGGCGTCCGCGCGGTCAACCCGGCGCTGCAGGGCGACTTCCTGGGCGGGCTGTGGTGCCGGGCCGACGCGATCGCCGAGCCCCGGCTCGCGCTCCCGGCCCTGCGCTCGTTCCTCGCCCGCACCTCCGCCAACCGCGGCCGGGACTGCTACCAGTGGCTGCCCGGGCACGAGGCGGTCGAGCTGGGCACCGACGGCGTGCGCGACCAGTTCGGCCAGTGGCACCGGGGCGACCTGGTGGTGCTGTGCACCGGGGCCGGCTTCACCGGGATCGCCGGGCCCCACCTGGCCGCCTCCGGCGCCCTGGCCAGCGCCCCGGGCTCCGGCGGAGCCGGGCTGCGCCGGGTGCGGCTGCAGATGCTGCAGACCGCGCCGTTCCCGGGCCGCCTCACCACCTCGGTCGCCGACGGCGACTCGCTGCGCTACTACCCCGCCTACGACGTGCCGTCGCTGGCCGGACTGCCGCCGCAGGCCCCGGTCGCGGCCGCCGCCAAGGCCCAGCTGCTGCTGGTGCAGCGGCTGGACGGGTCGCTGACCATCGGGGACACCCACGAGTACGACGAGCCGTTCGGGTTCGACGTGACCGAGGACGCCTACGACCACCTGCTGGACCGCGCCACGGCCCTGCTCGGCACCGCGCTGCCGCGGGTGATGCGGCGCTGGGCCGGCGTCTACAGTGAGGTCACCGGCAGCAAGTCCCTCTATCACCGTTCGGCCTTCAGCCCCGGCGTGGTCCTGGTCACCGGCCCGGGCGGGCGCGGCATGACCTGTTCCCCCGCGATCGCCGAGGAGACCTTCCAGTGACCAGGTTCGACGTCGCCTGCCTGGACATGGCGGGCACCACCGTGCGCGACGACAACACCGTGATGGAGGCCTTCGCCGCCGCCGTCGCCCCCCAGACCCTGACCGCCCGCAAGTTCAACGAGGCGATGACGTACGCCCGGGCCACCATGGGGCAGTCCAAGATCGAGGTGTTCCGGCACATCTTCGGCGTCATCGCCAGTTCCGGGGACCCAGGGGACCCAGGGGGCTCCGGGGGCTCCGGCGGCTCCGGGGGCGAGGAGGCCGCGCAGGCGGCCAACGCGGCGTTCGAGAAGCACTACGCGGGCGCCGTCGCCAAGGGAGAGATCGCCCCGATGCCGGGCGCGGAGGAGCTGTTCGCCGCCTGCCGGCCGGCCGGCCTGAAGGTCTGCCTGTCCACCGGGTTCTCCCCGCTCACCCGGGACGCCATCATCGCCGCGCTCGGCTGGCGGCCCCTGGTCGACCTGCTGCTCTCCCCGGCCGACGCCGGCCGCGGACGGCCCTGGCCGGACATGCCGCTGACCGCGCTGCTGCGGCTCGGCGGCGGCTCGGTGACCTCGCTGGCCGTGGTCGGCGACACCCCGGCCGACATCGAGTCGGGCCTCCGGGCGGGCGCCGGGCTGGTGGCCGGGGTGCTGTCGGGTGACTCCCAGCGGGCCGCCCTCGAGGCGGTGCCTTCCGCGACCGGGCTGCCGGGGACGCCGGTGATCCTGGACTCGGTGGCTGATCTGCTGCCGTACCTCGTCGGATAGGTCCGCGCGGGTCGCTACCTGCGCCGCCATCACCTGCGGGCCGCCAACGCACCGGCACAGGGCCAGCTCGTCGAGGATGAACCGACCTTGGGCGGGGTGTTGCGGCCCAACACACGGCGCTGGCGCTCGGCGCGGTTCGCCAGCCGGGTAGCCCCGGCCTCCGGGGCAGCACCCGGAACTACGTCGATCAGGGCGCGGGCGTAGTCCGGGGTTTGCAGCAGGCCGGTCACGACGCGGCCGGGACCACGGACCAGCCCCACAGCTCTTCGTAGTACTCGGCGAACCAGCCGCGCCGCTCGGGGTTGAATCGGGCCGGGGCACCCTGTCAGGGTTTCTCCTGGCGGGTTCCCCCGGCCCGCCCGCCAAACCCAAGCGTGCGCGTTTCCGTGCACCGGCCTTTCCGCGTGTCTTGCCCGCTGGGCTCAGCCGCCCGGGCGGCTGTTGCCGGCCAGGGTGCCCACGGGACGGGGATCCGCGTTCCGCGGTAGCGGTAGCGGGTCACCGGGAACGGTGACGCGCCGGTGAGCCTCACCCCGTTGGCTGCGAACGTCCAGGTCCCGGGGACTCAGGTACCGCCGCTGCATGACCTGCGGGCGCCGGACGGGGACACGGGCATAAACTTCTGCGGGAATCGGGGCGAGTGCCGCCAATCTCCGCGTACGGGGCGGCAACGGGGCCTCGTCAGGGGTGCGGGGCAGTGAACCGGCCGTACAAGTGAAAGGCACTGAAGATGACCGGCGAAGAGGCACCAGGCACCGGCACCGGCACCGCCGGCCAGCTGCCGTTCGACAACACCGTTGCGCACCAGGCCCGTGTCTACGATTACCTGCTGGGCGGAAAGGACAACTATGCCGCCGACCGGGCGGCAGTGGAGGCGTGGCTGAAGGCCGATCCCAGCCTGGCCTTCATCGCACGGTCGAACCGGGCGTTCCTCGGCCGGGTGGTGCGCTTCCTGGCCGCGGAGGCGGGCATCCGGCAGTTCCTCGACCTAGGCACCGGGATCCCCACCGCGGGCAACACCCACGAGGTGGCACAGGCCATCGCACCCGAGTCGCGGGTGGTCTACGTCGACTACGACCCGGTCGTGCTCGCCCACGCCCGGGCGCTGCTGAACAGCCACGAGGCGGGGGCAACGGCCTACATCGACGCCGACCTGCGCGACACCGGCAAGATCCTGGCCGAGGCGGGGGAACTTCTCGACTTCAGCCAGCCGGTGGCAGTCTCGCTGCTCGCCATCCTGCACGCGGTGCCAGACTCCGACGGCCCGTACGCGATCGCCGCCAGGGTGATGGACGCCGTGCCGCCCGGCAGCTACCTTGCCATCTCCCACCCCGGCTCGGACCTCGTTCCGCCGCAGACGCTGGGGCAGATGAGGGACATCACGCACCGGATGAGCCAGCAGCAGTACACCTACCGTGCCCGCGAGGAGGTGGCGCGTTTCTTCGCGGGCACGGACCTGGTGGAACCAGGGATCGTGCGGGTCGAGGAATGGCGCCCGGAGCCAGGCGGCACGGGCGAGGCAGGCCAGTCGTCCCATGTCTGGGGCGGGGTGGGCCGCAAGCGCTGACGCGCCTCGCGGCGCGATCTCGCGACCTCACGCGAATCCCCGGAGCGTGAGCTTGCCCGCGTTTCCCGGACCTGGCCTGAGGTCACGCCGCTCCTGCGTCTCTTTCCTTGCCAGGTGCGCGAGGAGTCCCACCCGCCGAGTTCGCGGGTAAAGTTAAGCGGATGACCGATCAACCTGTGCCGCTGGACGTACTCAAGCCGCTAGACCGGCCAGCGGTGAGGTCCGACGGCCACGGCCGGTTCGAGGTCTCTGCTTCCCGGCGCCTGGCAATCTTGCGCGGTGCGGTCGACGTCTTCTGGAGCAAAGGCTACGCGGGAGCAACGCTCCGGCTCATCGCCATTGCCGCCGGGGTCGAGAAGGGTCATCTCACCTACTACTTCAAGACGAAGGACGACCTGCTGTTCGAGGTCGTAAACGATCTGCACGACCAGTTCGCCGAGCGGCTGGCCAGCAGTATCGCCGCCGGCGGGGACCCGTTCGCCGTGCTCCGCCGGGTACTGCGCCATCATGTCCTGGTGGCCTGTGTCCAGCATCGCCAGACGTGCGTGGGCTACGACAACATGCGGTTGCTGACGCCGGACCGGGCCGCGGTGGTTGCGCGCAAGCGGGCGGCCTACGAACGCTCGGTGCTCGACCTCGTGCGGCAGTGCCAGCAGTCCGCGGCCGGCGTGGCCGACCTGCCGCCGGAGATCCTGTCAAAGGTTGTCCTCGGCGTCGCCTGCTGGACGCCGTACTGGTACGACCCCGATGGGAAGCTGGCACCCGAGTCGCTCGCCAAGATGCTGGCCGACCAGGCCGTCGCCGCGCTCTTCCCGCCCCCGGTGCTGGCCGGGAGGGACAGCGAGCCGATCAGCCTGCCCGCCCTGCGCTGGGCCTGACCAGCGGGCTGGCCGGCGCTAACCGAGCAGGACCGGCAACGACAGCAGTCCCCGCTGGGCGCCGGAGCCGACCACCGGCGGGTTGCCGGGATCGAGTCGGTAGCCTGGGATCGCCCGGTGCAGCTCCTGGAGCGCAATGCGCATCTCCAGGCGGGCCAGGTGGATGCCCAGGCACCGGTGGACACCGGACCCAAATCCGAGATGCGGGTTCGGCCACCGGTCGTAGTCGAGGCTGGCCGCGTCGACGAACTGCGCCGGATCCCGGTTGGCTGCCGGTGTCACCAGCCAGACGGCGTCCCCCGCCTGCAGGTCGGCGCCGCGGAAGGTGGTCGTATCGGCCACCCGCCGGGGCATGGCGACGATCGAGTGGAAGCGCATCAGCTCCTCGACCGCGCGGGCGGCCCGCTCGTCGTCGCCGGCCCGCTCGACGAAGCGGTCACGGTCGGCCGGGTTGACCGCGAAATGGCGGACGACCATCGACAGCGTGCCACTGACGGTGTCGAGGCCGCCCAGGAACAGGTTGAAGCAGATCGAGACCAGCTCATCGTCGGTCAGGGGCGTGCCGTCCGTGTGTCGCAGGCGCACCAGCTCGGTCAGCAGGTCATCACGCGGATCGGCTTGCCGCTGGGCGATCAGCGGCCGGAGGTAGGCCGACACCTCGACCCCGGTGCGCAGGCTGAGCTCGTGCGCCGCGGCCAGCGCGGGACGGCCGTCGGGCCGGAAGTCGGTGATGCCGAACGACGCCGCGATCTGCGGGGAGTTGGCGTTGAGGTAAGCATCCTTCCAGCGCAGCAGGTGCGCGTAGTCCTCGGCCGGGAACCCCATCAGGCGGCAGAACGAGCCCGCTGGGAAGGGAACGGTAAAGCCGAGAGCGAGATCGGCCGCGGGCTGCCCGGCCAGCGGGGCCAGCAGTTCCTGGGCGTACTTACGCATCGCCCCCTCGAGGGTCGCCATGCGCCGGGCCGTGAACAGCGGCATCAGCATCCGGCGGTACTCCCGGTGAACGTCGTCGTCGGTGTTCACAGGGTAGGCCGGGATCCGGCCCATCTCCTCGCCCACCCGTTGCAGTGAATTGCGGAACAGGCCGGGCCGCTGGAAGGCGCCCCGCGCGTCCTCGTAGCCGAGCATGTACCACTCGCCAGTGCGGTCGCTGCGCTGCGGCGCCACGCCCCGCGCCGCCTCGTACACCTCGTACTCGGTCCGGGTCCGGAAATCCCGGTCGTACCAGTCGATCTGTTTCGCAATCGCGATGCGCGCGCTCTCGTCGTCCACGTCCATGCGGCACTTCCTCCGTGCTGGAACTGGGCGGTCCAGGGTGCGTCAGACCTGGACCGGGACATCGCGGGGCGTGCTCCAGCTGAACGTCGGGTCGAAGTCGGCCAGGGTCGCCTGGGTGCTCAGCTCGGCCACCTCCGGCCCGGTCTGGTCGGCGACGGCCTGCAGCTGCCCCTCGTCAAAACCCCAGATCTTGACGGCGTTCGTGCCCAGGATCTGCCGGATGTCGTCCTCAGGCAGGCCGCCGAGGATGTAGCGCATGACGTCGCGGTGCCGCGGGAACGCGCCCTCGATGTGCGGGTAGTCGCTGCCCCACGTCATCCCGTCGAGACCGATCTCGTGCCGCATCTCGGCCTCGTAGCGCTGCATGAGCGATCCGCCGAGGAAGATGTTGCGGGCGTAGTAGTCCCGCGGCTGGTGCTTCAGCTTCGACCTCATCGGGGAGCCCGAGTGGTGGTTGAAGACCAGCTCGATGTCGCGGATCATAGCCGGATACCACTGCAGCCCGTTCTCGGAGACGACCACCTTGAGACCCGGGTGACGGTCGAATACCCCGCTGAGCAGCATGAACCACACCGGTCGGCGGCTGAACAGGAACGACTCGTACAGGCCGACCGAGCTGCCCCCGCCGGCGCCATACATCTGCACGCTGTCGGTGACGGCATCGGCGACATGAAGGTTGATGACCATGTCCAGCTCTTCGCAGACGTTCCAGAGCGGCTCGTAGTACGGGTCGCAGTAACCGGGCAATCCGGACACCATCGTGATGGTCGGCAGCCCGATCCCGCCGAACAGGCCATGCTCCCTGGCCCAGCGGACCTCCTGGACCGCCCTGTCCATATCGTGCAAAGGAACCATCGCGATCCCCGCCCGGCGGCCAGGCGCGGCCGCGCAGAAGTCGACCAGCCACCGGTTGTAGGCGTGCACGGCCGGCCACAGCAGCTCGTCGCGGCCCTGGCGCACTGGCGAGAAGAAGCTGCCGGTGACCGGCGACAGGGCGCCGGCCAGCATGGGCTGCGGCCAGGTGACCTCGGCGTGGATGCCCTCGCGCTCGAGCGCTGCCAGCCTGCGGCCTTCACAGTCGTCAGCGAAAACGGCGTCGGACGTGTAGTGCTCGAACCAGTCGGGGACGGCGCCGATGTCGACGCGCATGCCGGCCGCCTTGCGCCGCGCGGCCCGGCGGACGGGGTCGGCCTCGTCCTCCACCTCGACGTCCACGTGCCCGACGTTGGCACGGATCACCGCCAGGTCAAGCGAGCCGAACTCGGCGATCTCCGCTCTGTAACCGGGATCGACATAAGACAGGTACTTCTCGATGTTCTCGGGCGCGGCGTGCGTGTCAGCTGACACGACAATGTACGGCCTGCCGGACCTGGAAGAGTCGGAGACTGCCATCGGGTATCCCCCTGGTGAATGAGCTCGCCATGCGGACTGGAGGCAAAGCGTTGGCTGCGACGGAACGTAACACTGGCTGAGAATCTTTGTCAATCGTCAAAGAACTTGCCAGAATGGTGACCTCGGCACCGCGACGGAAGGATTACCTAGTGCAGGACGCTCCGCCCCCCTTGCTCTCGGCCAATGCGCACATCGTGATCCCGCCGGCCGCGTTCACCGGCCGCCTGCCGGGCAAGTGGGCCGACCGGGCGCCGAAACTGGTCACCCGCGAGGACGTCGGCGGCCAGGGCTGGCTATTCGAAGGCCGCCAGGGTCGGCTGCACCGCACCTGCCTCATGGCCGGCGCCGTCAATGAACCGTCATGGCGGGATGACGTCGCGGGCTTCCACCGCAACTCCGCGCACGCCGAGCTTCGCCCCGGGTCCTGGGACCCCAAGCACCGGCTGGCCGACATGGACGCCGACGGCGTGACGGTCGTGGCCAGCACCATGGATCCGGGCGGGATGGGGTTCGCCGGCGACGTCATGTCGGCGACCGACGAGCCCGAGCTGTCCTTCGCCGTCGTGCGGGCCTGGAACAACTGGTACCACGAGGAGTGGGTATCGGCCGCCCCGGACCGCTTCATCCCGGTCGGGTACGTCAGCTACCTGGATCCGGAGCAGGCAGCCGCCGAGGTGCGGCGCAACGCCGAGCGCGGCTTCAAGGGCGTCGCACTACGCGATCCGGCTGACCTGAACCTCCCGTGGTTCGGCACCGGTCACTGGGATCCGCTGCTGCGCGCCTGCGAGGAGACCTCGACCGTGATCGTGCACCACACCGAGCCGGCGCCGTGGATGAAGGGCGCCCCGCCCGAGATCGCCGGCAACGCGCCGTTCTCCTACCCCATGGGCCAGACGCTGTACCAGCTCGAGGCGGCCCAGTTCGTCAACAGCATGCTCTTCAGCGGGGCACTGACCCGCTTTCCGACACTGAAGGTCCTGGTCACCGAGTCGGGCGGGTCATGGCTGCCACATTACCTGCGACGCCTGCAGTGGACCCGCGAACACTCGCCGCTGACGCGGAACGGCTGGCCGGACCCGGACCGCGAGCCGGGCGAGATCGTGCGGGAAAACTGCTGGTTCAGCACCCAGGAGCTCGATGTGCCTTTCGACCTGGCTGAACTCGGGCTGACCAATTGGCTGTTCGAGGACGACTACCCGCACATCGAGTCGATCTGGCCGAATACCTCCAGGCAGTTCGACGCCGCGACCGCCGACCGGCCCGCCGACCAGATCGAGCAGCTGGCCTGGAGAACGGGATCGAGCCTGTTCAACTTCCCGATGCCCGCGCCGGGGACGGGCCGGGGCGAAGCCGCCCGGACATCACCCCGCACCTAATGGGTTGACATTAAGTTAAATGAGTCGTCTAATCCAGACGTATCTAGCGCGGTCGCTCGAGAGGGAGCCGTCATGGGCAGAGCCGCCCGCCAAGACCGTCAGCGCCGACGCCGCCCCGGCTGGCGGTGGGCACCGTGACCTACTCCGGGCCGGCCGAAGACAAGTTCGCCGCCGTACTGTCCGACATCGGCCTGAGGGCCGCGGACATCCGCAGCACGCTGCGCCTTGACGGCACGCCGCCGGTTCTCAACAGCCCGCACCAGGTCGCCCTGGCCGGCGGCATCGCCCTGCTCGCGCAGGGGGCCGCGGTCTGCGCGCTGTGGGAGCAGCGCGGCGGCCGCCCGCAGCAGGTCGCGCTGGACGCGCGCGACCCGGTCTTCGCGCTGAACCCGTTTCCCTGGCTGCGCCGCAACGATCACGTCGCCATCAACCTCGCCCAGGCCCGCGAGCCCTGCGGCGGGTACTTCGCGACCGCCGACGGCGGGCACGTATTCGTGACCACGCCCAGCGCGCGGCAACGCGACCGGCTACTGCGCCTGCTCGGCACGCCCAACGACCACGCCGCGGTGGCCGCGGCGATCGGGAAGTACGACGGAGCGGAGATCGAGGACGCCTTCATCCGCGAAGGCCTGCCCGGGTCGCTGGTCAGGGACGCGGCCGAGTGGCAGCGGCTTCCGCACGGGATCGCGGTCGCCGGGGAGCCGGTTATCCGCGTCGAGCGCGTCGGGGACAGTGACCCGGAACCGCTGGGACCGGGTGCCCGCCCGCTGGACGGCGTCCGGGTGGCCGACCTGACCCACGTGGTGGCCGGCCCCACCGTCAGCCGGTACCTGGCCGAGCAGGGCGCGGACGTGCTGCACCTCGGGCCCATCCACCCGAAGCTCATCGACCACACCGGGATGACGCTGGAAACCAACATGGGGAAGCGGTCCGCGATCGTCGACTTCGAGGATGACGGCGCCCAGGTCCTGGCCGTGCTGCTGCGCGAGGCGGACGTCTTCGTGCAGGCATGGCGGCCGGGGATGCTGCTGTCGCGCGGCTTCGGGCCGGCCGAGGTCGCGGCGGCGCGCCCCGGGATCATCTACGTGTCGGTGAGCTGCTACGGCCCGGCGGGCCCGTGGGCGAACCGGGCCGGCTACGACCCGGTCGCGCTCGCGTCGACCGGCGTGACGGCGGACGAGGCACGGCACGACAAGTTCAAGAACGCGCCGCCCGGCGTGCTGACCGACGGGTACGCTGGCTTCCTGGGCGCGGCGGCCGTCGCGTCGGCCCTCGCCCGCCGGGCGGTCGAGGGCGGAAGCTGGCACATCAGCATCTCGCTGGTGCGGCTGGCGACCTGGCTGCAGGAGTTCGGGCAGTACCCGGGGGGAACCCCCGAGGGGCCGTCGCCCGGAGCACCGCGCACCCGCCGGATGGAGTCGCCGTTCGGCACCCTCGACTACGTGGCGCCCGCGCTGCGGTACTCCGAGACCGTCTCCTACTTCGACAAGCCCCCGGTGCCGGTGGGCGCGTCACGCCCGGAGTGGCTGCCCGCGCGCAGGCCCTGATCAGGTCACCGCGCGGGTGGGATAATGGCAGCGTGATCGACGAGTACGCCGGGTGGCGGCCTCGCGCGGACCTGCGGCCGTACGTGACCGGGTGCACCGGCTACCGGCAGGACGGGATCGCGCCGGCCGGGCACCGCGGGCTGCCCTCGCCCTGGCTGACGATGATTATCACGCTGGACGAGCCGCTGGTCATCAGCCGGCACCCCGACCCCCGCCAGCCCGCCAGCACGCACGACTTCCTGCTCGGCGGCCTGCACACCAGCCCCGCGCTGATCACCCACCAGGGCCGGCAGTCAGGCCTCCAGCTGGCGCTGACGCCGCTGGGGGCGCGGGCGCTGCTCGGCATCCCCGCGGGCGAGCTGGCCAGCGTCGACGTGGAGGCGTCGGACGTGATCGGACGGCTGGCGGGCGAGGTGCGCGAGCAGGTCCGCACCGCGCCGGACTGGGCCGGGCGGTTCGCGGTGCTCGAACGGTTCCTCAGCGCACGAGTACGGGCGGCGGGAGGCAGCCGGGTGCCCCGGCCGGAGGTCAGCTACGCCTGGGACCGGCTGCGGCAAACCAGCGGCGCGGTCAGCGTGGCCCAGCTGGCGGCGGAGACCGGCTGGTCTGCCCGGCACCTCGGGGAGCAGTTCCGGGCCGAGACCGGCCTGTCACCCAAGGCCGGGGCGCGGGTGGTGCGGTTCGACCGGGCGCGGCGCCGCCTGCAGCGGCAGGCGTCCGGCGGCCGGGTGCTGCTGGCCGGCCTGGCGGCCGACTGCGGGTACTACGACCAGGCGCACCTGGCCCGCGACTTCCGCGCGCTGGCGGGCTGCCCGCCCAGCGTGCTGCTGGGCGAGGAGCTCCGAAACGTCCAAGCGCTGCTGGCGGGCGACTGGGAATGATGGGGGCCATGACCGACAACAAGACCACGCCACCGCCCAGCGTGTGGCCCACCCTGCGGGCCAGCGACGCCCGCGGGCTGATCAAGTTCCTGACCGAGGCGCTCGGCTTCGAGGCGACCGCCGTCTACGGCGACGGTGACACCGTGCACCACGCCGAGCTGGCGTGGCCGCCCGGCGGCGGCGTCATGCTCGGCTCGGTCAGGCCCGGGGACCCGGCCTGCGTCACCATGCCCGGTCACTTCAGCGCCTACGTGGTCACCGACGAACCGGACGCGCTGCACGCCCGCGCGGTAGCGCACGGGGCGAAGGTGACCGACGAGCTGCACGAGACCGACTACGGCTCGCGCGACTTCGCGGTCGAGGACCCCGAGGGGAACCGCTGGTCGTTCGGCACTTACCGGGGCGAGCCGCGCTAGGTGCCAGCGGTCCCGCGAAGTCACCGCTTATCGGGACCCGGGAACTTCCTCCGCCCGCATATTCCGCCCCATCTACGCGTATCTCCGCCCGCAGATAGGCCGGTGTACGAGCTACCGCCCGGCGGGCATGCTAAGGGGAGACGGCGCGCCTGCCAGGACGCCGTGTCGGCAGTGCTAATCAGGCAGTGCGTGCGGGGTGCAAATGGACTCACCAGGAGTGTTCGCGGACCTGGCCGCCCAGCGGGCGTGCTGGCATCCGGTCGCGTTCGCGGCCGAGGTGACGGACCGCCCGGTGCGCGTCGACCTGCTCGGCGAGCCGCTGGTGGTGTGGCGCAGCGCCGGCGGCGCGGCCCGGGCCATGTCCGACCTGTGCGTGCACCGCGGCACCGCGCTGTCGCTGGGCCGGGTGGAGGGCGGGGAGCTGGTCTGCGCCTACCACGGGTGGCGGTACGGCGCCGACGGCCGCTGCACCGCGATCCCGCAGAAGGAGGACCCGGCGGCCGTCCCTGACCGGGCCCGGGTCCGCGCGTTCCCGGCCCAGGAACGGTACGGGTTGCTCTGGGTGGCGCTCGAGCAGCCGCGCTGGCCGCTGCCCGAGGTGCCCGAGCTGGAGAACGGCGAGTGGAAGGTGGTGCCGGCCGGGCCTTACCGCTGGCGCTGCGACGCGGCCAGGCAGGTGGAGAACTTCACCGACTTCGGGCATTTCCCCTGGGTCCACCCGGGGCTGCTCGGCGACCCGCGGCGCCCGGTGGTGCCGCCGCACCAGGTGCGCACTGACGGGCACGTGCTGCGCTATGAGATCGTCCGCCCGGAGGCAGAGAACAGCGAGGAATTCCCGGTGTTCGGCAATGAGCAGGCCGGGCCGCCGGACCGGCGCAGCCGGTACGAGCTGCACCTGCCGTACACGATCGTGCTGCGGCTGGGCTGGGGCGGCCGGCGCGGCATGGTGTACTTCTTCGCCGCCCAGCCCGTCGCGGCCGGCCGCTGCGCGGGCTACGTGATCATCGGCCGCAACTACAACCTGGACCAGCCGGACCGGGTGCTGGTCGAGTTCGAGGACACCATCTTCGGCCAGGACCAGGTGGTGGTCGAGTCGCAGCGGCCCGAGCGGGTGCCGTTCGACCTGGCCGCCGAGCTGCACCTGCGCTTCGACGCCGTCGCCGTCGCCTACCGCAAGGCCATGCGCGACCGCGGCCTGGCTGCCAGCGCCCCATCCGGGATCACCGCTGAATAGGCAGTGCCCACGGAACAGGCGGTGCCCGCTGAACCGACAAGGGCCGCAACCAGGCTGCACCCGGCCGGAAATCCGGGCCGCCACCTGGCCGGGAGATCGTAGTTGCAATCGATCTCGCAGACAGTCACGGGGGTGGCGGAGATGAGCAGTACCGAACACGGAACGGTTTCAGCCGGGCAGGACCTGCGGCTGATTGGCCCGGATGACCTGGCAGTGCCGCTCGATTGCAGCCTGCACTACAGCTGCGGCGACCCGTACGCGGTGCGGATGTCGCTCGACGCCGGCCGGGACGAGCCGGTGGTCTGGTACTTCAGCCGTGGCCTGCTGGCCGCGGCGCTGCGGGTGCGCGCGGGCCTCGGGGATGTCCGGGCCTGGCCGTCGCGGGCGCCGGGGGGCGCCGCGGGCACCGGGGCAACCGAGAAGGTCCTGAACATCGAGCTCGGGCCGCCCGGCGGGTGCGCTCGCTTCCAGGCCAGCGCGGCGGGCATCCGCGAGTTCCTGCACCGCACCTACGGGCTGGTCCCGCCCGGCCAGGAGATGGACTTCGTTGACGTTGACGCGGAGCTGGCGGAGCTGCTCGACGGGGACGCCGCCTGACCCTGTCAGGGATCACCCTGACCCCAGGGTCCGCATCTCCGGGTGCGGACCGGGCTGATCCGGATCGACCGGGCGCGGCGGCCGCGGCAACCTTGAGTTATCCGCCCGACGCGGAAACCGACGTGAAAACGGAGACTGGTTACCATGGCCCCGATCATCGCCCTCGCCCTCATCGTCATCCTGGCGGTTGTCATCTTCGGCGCCGTCCTGCACCTGCTGTTCTCCCCCTGGATACTGCTGGCGGCGGTCGCGGTCATCGCCTGGGTCAAGTTCCGCCCGCGCGGCAGCCGCCAGTAACGGCGCGGGGCGGCCGGCTGACCCGCGCCGACCACCCGGTCAGCCGGGCCAGCCGGTCAGCCGGTCAGCCGGTCAGCCGCTTAGCTGGTCAGCCGACCGTGGCCAGCCGCGGCCGTGCCCGCCCGCGCAGCCCGGTGACGCTGCTCATCACGATCCCGCTGACGATCGCGGCCGCCCCGAGCAGCAGCCGCGGCCCGGCCGGGTCACCGAACGCGACCACCCCGGCCAGCGCGCCGACCAGCGGCTCGAGGTTCAGGAAGGCCCCGGCCACCTCGGTTGACACCTGGTGCTGGCCGTAGGCGAACAGGGTGAACGGCACCAGGGTGCCGATCAGCGCCAGCCCGGCCACCGCCAGCACCGCCACCAGGCCAGCCCGGCCGGCCGGCAGCGACGGCAGGCCGCCGCTGGCGAGCGCGACCGGGAGCGAGCCCGCGGCCGCGCCCAGGAACTGCACGGCGGTGATCGCGGCCGGGTCATGGCCCTCCAGCATCCGCGCCTGTGCCACCGTCAGGGTCGACGCGAGCAGCACCGAGCCGAGCACCAGGGCGTCTCCGAGGCCGGTCGCGCCGCCGCCGCGGCCGCTGGCGACCACCACCACCCCGCCGAGCGAGACCGCGAACCCGGCCCAGGCGACCGGCCGGGCCACGTTGTGGTGCCAGGCCGCGGCGATCACCGCGACCAGCACCGGCCCGGCGCCGATCAGCAGCGCCGCGTGGGTGACGCTGGTCCGCGCCAGCCCGTCGTTCTGCACCAGCACCGAGCCGCCCAGGCCGACGGCGCCCCAGGCGAGGACCGGCCAGCGCAGCGCCGCCCGCAGCGCGGCCCGGTCCACCATCACCAGCAGCACCGCCGCGGCCAGGACGAACCTGACCGCGACGAGCCAGGCGGGCGGCAGCCAGCCCAGCGCCGCCTTGGACAGCGGCACGCTGGTCCCCCAGGCGACGCCCGCCGCGGCGAGCGCGGCAACGGCCCGGGACTGACGGGGAGCGCGGTACCGGCTGGAGGTACGAGTGGGGGCGAAGCTGATGTTCATGAACCCAGAGTGCAACCTCGCGGGCCAATATTTGCCCTCTAGTGCCTCTAGCCAAATATAATTTGGTGATATGGCGATCAAGCTTGATGAAATTGACATTCAGCTGCTCACTGAGCTGCAGCTCGACGCGGACCGCACCAACGTCGAGCTGGCCCGGCTGACCGGGCTGTCACCGGCCGCGACGCTGCACCGGGTGCGGGCGCTCAAGGAGTCGGGCGTGATCAGGATCGTCCGCGCGCAGCTCGACCCGGCCCTGGCCGGCTTCCCGCTGCAGGTGTTCGTGACCGCGACGCTGTCCCGGCACGACCCCCGGTCAAGCGCCATCTTCGAAGACCACATCCGGTCGCTGCCCCAGGTGATCACGGCCGACAACGTGGCCGGCGAGACCGACTACATCCTGTCGGTGGTGGCCAGGGACGTCACCGAGCTGGCCCAGGTGCTGGCCAGCCTGTCTGGCCGCGGCGGCCAGCGGCTGGTCACCTACCTGCGCCTGGCCGAGGTCAAGCCGCCGGCCCCGCTGCCGCTCAGCCCGGTCAGGCAGTCAAGATCATGACGCCGAACGGGTGCGGCTGACCCGGCCCGGCCCCCGGCCCCGCCCGCGGCAGGCGGCAGCGCCGTCAGGGCGCGATGGCGATCTGGCCGTCCAGCCCGACGATCTTCAGTATCCGCAGGGTGCGCAGCGACACCCCGGTAAGCAGCAGCGGCGTCCGCTGGCGGTCGGCCCGGGAGCGGAGCGAAACAAGGGCGCGCAGCCCGCCCGCGTCGACGAAGGACAGCCGACTCAGGTCCACGATCACCTGACCGGGGCCGGCCTGGAGAACCTCTTCCAGGTACCCCTCGAAGGCCGCCCTGGTCGCGATGTCCAGTTCACCGGATACCGTGACTGTCACCGCGCCTCCTTTTTCACGCTTTGAAATTACTAGGTCACGTGCTGTCATTCCCGCCCCCGTGATCAGTGAGAGAGGACGTGACGCGCGGGGTCTGGGCGGCACGCAAAAATAGGTGAATTACGCGTTTTGTTGCGATAACAGAAAATAATTCATCAGCCACTTAGAGTAAGTGTAGCAACGGCTGGTGTACCGAGAACGGGCAACGAGCCACTTCCGGGGCCTGGTCAGTCAGTAAATTCAGGACGCCGAACGGGTGCGGCCGACTCGCCCGTGGAAAAGCATCGCCAGGCTGGCCGGCCGCAGCGAGTCGGACCGCTGCCACAGCGCGGCCGGGACCATCCCCCGCTGGCTGACCGAGCGCACCGGCCCGAACCCCGACCGGCGGGCCAGGTCCGCGAACTGGGCCGGGGCGAAGGTACATGGCGACTCCGAGCCAGGCGACGAAGGCCGGCGCCGACCAGTCGAAGCCGGCCGCGGTCAGCGCCGGCCGCAGCCCCGCGCCCGGGCCACCCCCCGGGTCGGCAGGCGGGTCACCCGCCGGGCCGCCAACCAGGCCGCCAACCAGGCCGCCCGGCGAACCGCCGGCCGCGGGGGCACCAGCCGACAGCTCAACCGGGATGAAGCGAACATTGCCGGGAACCGCGATCCGGGCGTCGCGCAGCGCTGCCCGCTAGACCTCCTGACTGGCCGGCTGGTCCACCTCGAACACCCGCAGCGCCCCGGCCAGTCCGCTGGGTTCACCCCCGGTTCGCCGGGGCCGGCCAGCCCGGCTGGGCCGGGCCCGCCGACGACGAGCTGCGCGAGCACTTCACCGCGCAGTTCCTGGCGGCGGTCCCGTCACCGACGCGGGACCACTTCCCGGCCGGGTTCCCGGGGTGGCCGCCGCCGCCTGGCGCCGGCTCGGCGTGGTCGGGCTAGCGGCGGCCGGCCAGTCACAGCCGGGCCGGGCGGGCGGGCCGGGGGGCGGGCCGCGGTCAGGGAGCTGCTGACCGGGCATCGCGGGTTATCCACAGGCAATGTGGACAAAGCTGTGCGCAACGCCGGGCAGCCCTGTGGTCAAGGCTGGGGACAACAGTCGATTAGCTGTGACTATTCGTCGCTGACGATGCCCTGGCCGGCCGCGTCGTACGGCGTGACCAGGTGTGCATAAGCACCCGCCCCTGTGGATGATCTGCACCATGAGGCGAAAACCGGCGGGAAGCGCTGTGCCCCGCCGGCACCGACGCGGGCACTAGCCGAGCCCGAGTACCCGGACCGCGTTCGCCTTAAGGATCTTGGCCTTCGCCTCCGGCTTGAACTCGAGGGTCTCGAAGTCGCGCAGCCAGCGCTCCGGGGTCAGCAGCGGGTAGTCGGTGCCGAACAGCACCTTGTCCTGCAGGTAGGAGTTGGCCGCGCGGACCAGGTCGGCCGGAAAGTACTTGGGCGACCAGCCGGACAGGTCGATGTACACGTTCGCCTTGTGCGTGGCGATGGAGATCGAGGAGGCCGCCCACGGCACCGAGGGATGGGCGAGGATCACGGTCAGCCCGGGGAAGTCGGCCGCGACGTCGTCCACCAGCATCGGGTCAGACAGCCGGAGCTTGATCCCGCGGCCGCCCGGCAGCCCGGCCCCGATCCCGGTCTGCCCGCTGTGGAACAGCGCGGGCACGCCGAGCGACTCGATCTCCGCCCACAGCGGGTAGAACGCGGGGTCGTTGGGCGCGAAGGCCTGCATTGACGGGTGGAACTTGAAGCCCCGCACCCCGTGCTCGCGGACCAGCGAGCGGGCGCGGGTCACCGCGTCCGCTCCCCGTCGCGGGTCGACCGAGCCGAACGGGATCAGCGTGTCAGGGAACTTGGCCGCCCCGGCCGCGATCTCCTCGCTAGAGATCGCCGGGTGCCCGGTGGCGGTGCCGGCGTCCACCGTGAACACCACCGCCGCCATGTTCAGCGACGCGTACAGCTCGGCGATCTGCTCCAGCGTCGGCGTGCGGTTCTGCCCGGCCCGGAAGTAGGCGGCCGACGCGTCCAGCAGCTCGTCGTCCATCGAGAAGTGCCCGCAGGAGTCGACCTCGATGTGCACGTGGACGTCGATGGCGGACAGCGATTCCGTTTGCATGGGCAAACTGTAGCCAGGCCGGCGGGGCCATCAGGCCGGCCGTCGGTGGCTGCGCCCGGCCGAAACGTGGACAAAGGACAGTGCTGACGTGCCCGGCAGGGCTACGATCGCGCTATGCAAGGCGCTGACGACACCGCCGAGGAAGGTGCGACCCGGTTCGCCGCCGACGGGACGGTCGAGGTGTTCAACGGCACCAGGTGGCTGCCGTACCAGCCAGTCATCGACGACGGCTTCGGTGTCATCTTCAAGGGGGGCCCTCCGCCGGCACCGCCCGCCGGCGATGCGTCACCTGCCGTTCCGGCCAGCGACCCGCCCCCCGGGGACCCCGCGGACGCCGGCCAGTGACGGCGGACAACCCCCCGGCGCCGACCCCGGCCGGCGCGGTGGCGCAGCCGGCATTGCCCTCCCCGCTGGACGCGGTGCCCGACATGCGTGCCACCGCGAAGTGGATCCTGGCCGCCGCGGCGGCAGCCGGCGCCGCACTGATCGGCGGCGCGCCGCTGACCGCGGTCGGCAAGCTCCACGGGTGGGGCGACGCCATCTCCGCTTACCTGGGACTGGTCATCGGCTTGGCGGGTATCGGCTGGGCGATCTGGCGGACCGCCGACGCGCTCATCCCGCCGCTTACCACCCCGCTTTCGGTGGACAACGACGCGGCCCTGAACGATCTCCGGAACCGGATTGCCCTTGATCCGACGGCGTATTACGGCCCGTTCGGCCACAGCATGACCGACCTGCGCGAGCAGTACGCCTTTCACCGGGGGATTGTGCTCACCCTTGCGCGCGCGCAGGTCGTCGAGACCGACCCTATGCGCAAGCAGGTGATGCAGGCCCAGTCGCAGGAGGCCCAGGCGACGGTCGCGGCGGCCGCCGCCCGGATGTCAGCCCTGCTCAGCCTGGCGCACGCCTGGCAGGTCCGCGCCCAGCTGCGCGACGCCCGCCTCCATGCGCTGGGCGGAGCGGCGGTCGCCGCCGCTGGGGCGGTCCTCTTCCTCGTGGCGACGAGCTAGCCGTGGCCCGCCAGGCCCTGCTCATCGGGGTGGGCAAGTACCACAGCGAGCGGTATCAGGACCTGACCAGAACCGTCGACAGCGACCTCAAGCTGGTCAGGGAGGCGCTGCTGTCGGTCGGGGTGGCGGCGGAGCCCAGCGTGGGGCTGGACGGCGCCGAGGTCAGTCAAACCGGCCTGCGGGCGGCGATCACTCGGTTCATCGAGAACGCGGCCGAGGGGGCCGACCTGCTGATCTATTACTCGGGGCACGGGCACTGGCAGGACGGGGTGACCTACCTGGTGCCGAGCGACGCGCACCCCGAGCTCAGCGACCGGGAGGGCTTCCTGGTCGAGATCGCCTTCGACAAGGCGCTGGCCAGGTCCAACGCCCGCTCGGTGAGCTTCGTCATCGACGCGTGCCGCACCCCGCTCGATGAGCAGGACGCCGACCGTCAGCACCCGGTGCCATCCGGGGCGGGGAGACCCCGCACCACAATCGTCTACGCCTGCGCACCGGGCGACAGCGCACCTAGCCTCGCCGCGTACGACGGCTCCAGCCTGTTCACGCTTGCCTTCGCCGCGCTGATCGCCGCGGCTGGGCACGGGGTGCCCCTCAATGAACTGAAGCAACGACTCGACCTGGAGATGGCCCGACTTGGCCGGGACGCTGGACTGGATCTGGCAGCGGCCGTCGACCTGTGGGTCGACACCGGCCTGGCCCGCATGACGGCGTTTGCGTTCTTCACCGCGGGCCGGTCCACCGCGCCGGGTGAACGCTGGACGGGCCTGCTCCGCGAGCACGCCGACGAGCTCGGATTCCCGTCCGGCGGCTCCGCCCGGGCCGGCTTTGACAGCGTGTGCGCGGGGCTCGACGCGATCGAGGCGGGCGCGCCGCCCCTGTACGCCAGCCCGCTGCTGATGACGCTGCCCGACCTCACGCTGCCGGAACGACTTGCCCGCGCCACCGTGCTGGTCCTGCGGCGGGTGCAGCGCGGCACCGACGGGCATGCCGCTGTCACCACGGCCGAGCGGCTGACGGTCATCGCGGTCGCGGGGGCACTGGAGGCCGCTGCCCGGCAGGCCGAACTAGCCATGGCCGAGGAAACCGACGCCCGCTGGCGGCATCGCCCCGAGCGTCCGGATGAGGGCACGCTGTCCCGGCTGCGGGTCATCGCCCCGCAGTTCGAGCGCGCCTACCAGGCCTACCAGCCGTCCGGGCAGCGGATGCTGGACGCGTGGTGCGACCGGGTCCTGTCGCTGCGCGAGGCAATCAAGAAGCCGCAGGCGCTGCGGTCAGCCCTTACTGACCTGTTGCCTCGCGCCTACGGGGCCGGCCTGGGCGACCTGCTTGCCGACTTGCCCGGCTACCTGGTCCGAAACCTGCACGAGCAGTTCATCGGGCGCGAGTCTGGCACCTCGGGCCGTGAGGCGCGGGAAGAGCGCGAGCGCCCGCGGCGGGTGCTACCGCCCGGGGCCCGCGGCGGCGAGGCGGCCATGCTCGACGGCCGGCGGGTGGCGGCGCTCGTCCGGCTGGTCTGGCTGCTGGCGGCTGACACCCGGCTGCTGCCGCCCGACCTCGGGCTGAGCCTCATCCAGGACCAGCTCAACAACCGGATCAGCCTCGGCCAGGCGCTGCACCCGCTGGGCGACCTCGCCTGGCTGGAACTAGGCGAGCAGGTCATCGACCTGAACCTGCGAACCACCAGCGCGCCGCTGGACCAGGCGCTGCGCCAGCTGACAGCCGACATCAGTAAATTCCTGCTCGCTGCGCGGCAGCCGGGAATGCCGCTGGCCGGCGTCAACGTCCCCTACGCGGCCACCGCTACCTGGCTGGACGCCGCCTCGGGAGCCGACGGGACCCGTGCCTTCCGGCTGCCGCATGCCCGGTTCGAGGTGTCGGTGGCCGAGACCCACGAGCTGCTGATGGGAACCAACCTGTACAGCGATCCGCTGGTCGCCATCCGTGAGCTGTACCAGAACGCGGCCGACGCCTGCACCTACCGCCAGTGGCGCATCCGGAACGCTGCCGATGACCCGGCCGAGGAAGAGGGGTCCTGGGAGCCGGAGATCACCTTCCGGACCGGCAACGACCGGGCCGGCACCTGGATCGAATGCGAGGACCACGGCGTCGGCATGTCCGAGTACGAGCTGCGCGAGTCGTTCGCCAAGGTAGGCAAGCGGTTCCGCGACCTGCCTGAGTTCCTTGAGGAGACTAAGGAATGGGAAGGACGGGATGACGCCCCGTTTCGCCCGATCTCGCAATTCGGCATTGGCGTGCTGAGCTACTTCATGATCGCCAAGGAAGTCGTGCTGTGGACGATCAGGTCCGACGACCGCGGCCACAGCTACGGCGACCCGCTGGAGGTGCGGATCGCCGACGCCTCCTCGATCTTCCGCATCGGACGCCCGGCCGGCCGGCCACTGCCCAACGCGGGCACCACCGTGCGCCTGTACCTGCGCAAGGAGTTCGCCCACCTAGACCTGGCGGATGCGCTGCGGCAGGTAATCGCCGCTCCCCTGGTCCGCACGAAACTGACCGCGGTCCCGGGGAAGCATGAGGAACTGCGGTGGATTCCCGGCCGTCTCTACCAGGCTGACGGTGACGAGCTCAGCGCGTTCGCGGTGAAGGAGCTCGGTGTCTACTTCCACGAGGGATCGGGCCGGGTGCTCGTCAACGGGATACCACTGAACGCACTGGGCGCCCCGCCTCGGCCGTCGGACGCGCTGCGCGGGGTGACCGTCTCCCTCGACGTCCGGACCGCGCCCCGGCTGAGCATTGACCGGTCGCGCCTGCACGCGGTGGACATGGCGGTGCTGCAGGACCTGCTGGTCGCGGCGGCCGGTAAAGCGGCAGCATGGCCGGAGGCGAGCATCTCGTGGCTGCTGGCGCTGTTCACCACCGACAAGCGGGCAGGCATCGCCGCCTACCGGGCGCTAGCCTCGCAGGAGCTGCGGCCGCCGATCTCAAGGCCGACCCGGCGCAGGCGGGTTGACGAGGCTGGGCCGGGTGTCAGCCCGGCGGCGACCGACCGGGTACCGACTCCCCAGCTCGGCGTGTCCGTCTTCGACCCTGCCCTGCTGCTCGAACCATCGACTGAACCAGCGGCGCGGGACTGGGTTATCCGAGAAGACGAGCATGGATCCGCGGAAACTCACCGGCTCCGTGCCCGGCGCAGCGCGACGCTGCTCAGCGCCGACAGTCCCGCCGGGGAACCCGGCTTCCCCGTCTTCGACGAGCGGCTGATCAGCCTGCTCAGCCATCCCTGGAGCGGCTGGCTTCCGCTCCTGGGCGAGGCATCCACCGCCGCCCGGCAAGACCTCACGGCAATAGTCTCGCCAGGCGGGCGGAGCGGGCGCGCAGACGCTTCGCTGCCGGAATGCCTGCGCGACATCGCCGGGCTCGCGGCCGCGCAGCAGACCAGCATCAGCGCCGTCGCCGTGTACGCCTGGGCGGTACGGCTGCTCAGCCAGCCAGCTCGGATGGCCTTGCCCCGGCTGATCCGGGGAATCGACGAATGGGAGAGCCCCGACCAAGTGCGTGCCCTGGTCAATGGGCCAGTCGGTAAGCTGCCGCTGTTCACGCCACCTGACTCCGACCACCACCGCGAGTACGCCTCCGTCGTCTTCTTGGCGTCTCCGCTGGCTGGTCACCACGGTCCGGAGTTCGCCGCGACTGTCGCGCTGTTTCCTGGTCTCACCCCGGCCAGCCTGGCCAGGGCGTACGCCGAGCTTGGCCAAGAGGCGGCAGGCATAGTCGGGAGTATCTACGGGTCCCCCGGGGCGGCACCGGACGGTTGGTTCGAAAGCCAGGCGGATGTGCTCGCCGAAGCACAGTCGTTCATGGCCCGCTTTCCCGACCTGTTTCCCGCTGACTGGACCGCCTGGCGAGAGGAAACGCGACTCTTCGGTAGTCCTTTGCTTGAAAGGATCAACGCGCTGCCCATGAGTGCACCTCTCAGGTGGGCGCTCTTTGCAGTTTTCGAGGGCCTAGCCGACGATTTCAACAACCCGAAGTCCATCCCGTCAATCGACATCGCGTTCGCGGCCTTGTGCGCTAGTGAGAAATTTAATCCTGAAAATCTGTGCGCTGAACTGACAAGCCTGGGCTATCAGCTCGACGTCCCCGCGGACTGGCAGCCCGCGCTGCGGGCGGCACGCACCCTGCTGCCGCTCTCCTCGTCAGGTCTATCCGTTATGCCCAGCCGGCTGGGCAGCGACCTGGAAAGGCTTGAGGAGATAGCCAGGCTGCTGCCGCACGGCATCATCAGGAAGGCCTGCACCCAGCTGCGGCAAGCCGGGTACGAGTCCGACAACACCCGCCGGATCTCCGAGCTGCGTTCATTGCGCCGGGCCGACGTAGCCGACCTGCAAGAGGTGCTCACCGCCCCGCTGCCGACCCCGGCCGACATCGTCGCGCTGGTCAACCTCGCGCACCTCAGATCGGTCACGCTCGGCTCGGCGTTCAAGACCCTGGCCGACTACCGGCCGCTGATTGCGCCGCACTGGCGGCTGCCTGAGCAGCTGCCGGCCACCCTCGCCCGTCGCCGCCCGTCCATGGCCGAGCTGGCACTGGTCGCCGATATCGACAGCGGCGGGAACCATGACTGGGTCGAACAGGCGATCCGGGCGTCCGCCCTGACCGGCATAGCGCTGGCCGAGCTGGCCGACACCGTGCTGCCGCTCATGGACGCCTGCGGCGAGCCGACGGCCGGCCTGCTCCGGCTGCGCGCGGCCTGGCCCGACGCCGTGACGTTCGACGACCTACTGATCCTGGGCTGCCTCGACGCCTGGCCGGCCCTTTCGCCCGCGGACGTGAACCGGACCAGCCGCCCGTTCAGCCGGGACCCGGAAACGCTGACCGACCGGATCAGCCGCTGGCTGGAACCCGCCGCTGGCCAGCCCAGCCGCCCGGCCGATGCTTGGACCGAACGTCAGCGCGACCGCCGCTAACGGGCCGCGCTACAGTAATCGTGTTCCGATTGCCGACCTGCGTCGGTTATGCCAGCCTCTGCCTTGTGAACACTGCCGCCGACGACTACCCGCGCGTCTCCATGGACCTGTCCGCCGATGACCCGGTGACCGGGCCGGTGCGGGCGGGCGACCTGCTCTGGGTCCCCGAGCCGGGGCGGGCCGCCGCGGCGAACACGGCCGCGTTCATCCGCTGGCTGCAGGAGGACCGCGGCCTGGACCTGGCCGGCTACCCCGAGCTGTGGGAGTGGTCGGTCACCGAGACCGACGCGTTCTGGCAGGCGGTCTGGGACTACAACGACATCGTCGCGGACGCCCAGCCGACCGCCGTGCTTGGCCGCCGGGAGATGCCCGGGGCGCAGTGGTTCCCGGGGGCCAGGCTCAACTACGCCGAGAACGTCATGCGCCGGGAGGCGCCGGGCGAGGTCGCGCTCTACTACCACTCGGAGTCGGTCCCGGTCACCGCTATGTACTGGGACCAGCTCGGCCCGGCGGTGCGGACCCTCGCCACCCGGCTGCGCGCGCTCGGCGTGCAGCCCGGCGACCGGGTCGCCTCGACCCTGCCGAACATCCCTGAGGCGGTCATCGCGATGCTCGCCACCACGTCCATCGGGGCGATCTGGACCAGCGTGTCACCCGACTTCGGCTGGCGGGGGGTGCTCGACCGGTTCCGGCAGCTTCAGCCCAAGGTGCTGATCTGTACCGGCGGCTACGACTACAACGGCCGCGGCTACGACCGCTCGGATGAGCTGCGGCAGGTCATCGACGACTTGCCCTGCCTGGAGCAGGTGATCTACCTGCCCTACCGGGACGTGCCCGCCCCGGCGGCGGACGCGAGTTCGTGGCCCGAGCTGCTGGACGGCCCGACGGTGCCGCGGGACGAGTTCAGGTATCACCACGGCCCGTTCGGAATGCCGCTGTGGATCTTGTTCTCCAGCGGCACCACCGGACTGCCGAAGGCGATCACCCACAGTCACGGCGGCATCCTGATCGAGCAGCTTAAGCTGCAGCGGCTGAACATGGACCTGTCCGACGGCGACGTGCTGTTCTTCTACACCACCACCGGCTGGATGATGTGGAACTTCATGGTCAGCTCGCTCGTGCTCGGCGTGAAGCCGCTGCTGTACGACGGCAACCCCGGTTACCCGGAGCCGGACGCGCTGTGGCGGATGGCGGCCGAGGCGAAGGTGACCCTGTTCGGCGGCTCCCCCGCCTACGCCGACATGCTGGCCAAGCGCGGCGTGGTGCCGAAGGACGCCTACGACCTGTCCGCCCTGCGGACCGTCATGCTGGCCGGGTCGCCGGTGTCGCCCGAGGTCTGCGCCTGGTTCTACCGCAACGTCAAGCGCGACCTTTACCTGCACATCGGCTCGGGCGGCACCGACATCTGCGCCGGCTTCACCGGCGGCTCGCCCACCCTGCCGAGCTACGCGGGCGAGCACCAGCACCGCAACCTCGGCGTCGCCGCCTACGCGTTCAACGACGCGGGCGAGGCGGTGGTGGACGAGGTCGGCGAGATGGTGATCACCAAGCCGCTGCCGTCGATGCCGGTGAAGTTCTGGGGCGACGACGAGGAGATGGCCCGCTACCGGGGCAGCTACTTCGACCGGTGGCCCGGCGTGTGGCGGCAGGGCGACTTCTTCAAGGTCAGCCCGCGCGGCGGGACGTACGTGCTCGGCCGGTCGGACGCGACCCTCAACCGGTTCGGGGTGCGGATCGGCACCGCCGAGATCTACAGCGTGCTGGGAGGAATCCCCGAGGTCGACGACGCGATCGTGGTCAACCTCGACCTGCCGGGCGGGCGGTTCTTCATGCCGATGTTCGTCAAGCTGGCCGACGGGCTCAAGCTGGACGACGACATCGTCGACGAGATCAGGTCCCGGCTGCGGCGCGAGTACACGCCCCGCCACGTGCCCGACAGGTTCATCCAGGTGCCTGCCATCCCCGCCACCATCACCGGGAAGAAGCTGGAGGTCCCGGTGCGCCGGCTGCTGATGGGCGTCCCGCTGGAGAAGGCGGCCAACACCAGCGCGATGGCCGACCCGTCGGCGCTTGACGCGTTCATCGAGTACGCGCACCTGCAACAGGACTACGTCCTCTAGCGACCCGGGGCGGGCTCGTCCGGGCAGCCCTCGTTAATTCTTAGCCCGCGCGCAGGTGAACACGATCTGCTACTCAGGTACCGCTGGCAGGCTCACCGGAATGGCCCCCCTGGAGCAGCCGTGGAACACGCCGGCGCAACCCCGTCTCTCGTTCTGGACCAGTCGGCGGCGGACGCCGGCCGATGTCGCCGCCGCCGACCTCGACCAGGCGACGCCGCGCTGGTACCGGCCGTCCTTCTTGGTGATGCTGAGTCTCGTCGCGGTCCTGTACCTATGGGACCTGAGCGCGTCCGGTTACGCCAACACCTTCTACTCGGCGGCGGTGCAGGCGGGCACCGAGAGCTGGAAGGCGTGGTTCTACGGCGCGCTCGACTCGTCGAGCTTCATCACCGTGGACAAGCCGCCAGCGTCACTGTGGGTGATGGGGCTGTCCGGGCGAATCTTCGGCTTCAACAGCTGGTCCCTGCTGGTGCCGCAGGCACTGGAGGGAGTGGCGGCCGCCGCCCTGCTGTGCGCGGCCGTGCGCCGCGCCGTGCGCCGTTCGGCCGGAGGCCGGGCGGGGGCCCTGGCGGGGCTGATCGCGGGGGCGGCGATGGCGCTGACCCCCGCCGCGGTGCTGATGTTCCGGTTCGACAACCCCGACGCGCTCATGGTGCTGCTGGTGACGGCGGCCGCCTACTGCGTGGTGCGGGCCCTGGAGCAGGGCCGTACCTGGTGGCTGGTGGGGGCGGGAGCGGCGTTCGGGTTCGGCTTCCTGACCAAGAGCGGGGAAGCGGTGCTCAACCTGCCCGCCTTCGCGCTGGCCTACCTGGTCGCCGCGCCGGTGGGGTGGTGGCGCCGGGTCTGGCAGCTGCTGCTGGCGGGCGTCGCGGCGGTAGTGTCGGCCGGCTGGTGGATCGTGGCGGTGCTGCTGACCCCGGCCGCCGACCGCCCGTACATCGGCGGGTCGACCAACAACAACCCGCTTGAGCTGGCCTTCGGCTACAACGGGCTGGGCCGCCTGTTCGGCGGGGAGGGGAACGGGGGCGGTGGCGGTGCGGGCGGCGGCCCCGGCGGCGGCAGCGCGTTCGGCGGCTCGACCGGGGTGCTGCGGATGTTCCGCGGCGAGTTCGGGCTTGAGGTCTCCTGGCTGCTGCCCGCGGCGCTGGTGCTGCTGGCGGGCGCGGTCTGGGCGACCTGGCGGGCACCGCGGACCGATCTTGCCCGCGCGTCGCTGATCGTCTTCGGCGGGTGGCTGCTGTCGACCGGGCTGACCTTCTCGTACATGCAGGGCACGATTCACCCGTACTACACGGTGGCGCTCGCGCCCGCCGTCGGCGCGCTGGTCGGCATCGGGGCGGTCCTGCTCTGGCGGCGCCGGGTCGACGCCGCGCCGACCGCTAACGCCCTGCTCGCGCTGACCGTGCTGGCCACCTGCGGCTGGGGGTTCGCGCTGCTGCGGACCGACTCCTCGTTCCACCCCTCGGTCAAGTACCTGGAGGTCGGGGCAGCCGCAGTGGCGGTGCTGCTGCTGGCGGCGACCGCGTTCTGGCTGCGGAACCAGTGGCGCCTGCTGCTGGCGGCCGGGGTGGTGACCACGGTAGCGGTCGCGGTGCCGACCGCCGCCTGGGCGGTCGGCACCGCCGCCACCCCGCACACCGGGTCGATCCCGACGGCGGTGTCAGGCAGCGACAGCGCCGGGTTCTCGTCCGGGACCGGCGGCGGGTTCGGCGGGGCTGGCGGCGGGTTCACTCCGCCGGGCGGGACCGGGGGACGGACCGGGACCGCGGAGGGCGGCGGTGAGCTGCCAGGCGGGACGGCGGGGGCGGCCGCCGGTTTCCCTGGCGGGGCCGAGGGGGCACCCGGCGGGACGGGCGAGCTCCCGGGCGGCGAAGCCGACCCGGGCTACGCCGGGGGCCTCGCGGACGGAACGCCAGCCGGAGGTGCCGGAACGGCCAACCGGGACGGCGCGGCGGGCGCTGGGGCGGGGGCCGGCAGTGGCGGCAACGGCGGCCCCGGCGGGGCCGCGGGCACCTCGTCGGCCCTGGCCAAGGCGCTGGAGAGGACCACCACGCGCTGGGCGGCGGCGGTCTCCGGGTCGAACAGCGCGGCCTCACTCGAGCTGGCCAGCGGCGGCAAGGCGGTGATGGCGATGGGCGGGTTCACCGGCAGCGACCCCGCGCCGACCCTGGCCCAGTTCGAGCAGTGGGTGAAGGCGGGCGACATCACCTACTACCTGGCCGGCGGCGGGACGGGCGGCGGCCCCGGCGGCCAGGGCGGGTTCAGCCAGATCACCGCGTGGGTGGAGGCGCACTACAAGTCGGCCACCATCGGCGGCGAGACCGTGTACCTGCTGCTCCAGCCGAAATCCTGACCTGCCTGGCGGCGCAGGCCCCCGGGCGGAACTTTGAGCATTGCGGTAATTAGGTGGTGTCATGACACCACCTAATTACCGCAATAATTCCTGCGCCTGAAGCTACGTGGCCAGAGTGGCTGTGGTGGCACTGCCAGTGCGCAGCCGGCGGCCTGACCTAACGGCCTGGGACCACGACGCCGTCCGGTACCGGGTCGGTGTAGAGCAGCTCGACCAGGGCGGCCCGCTCGGCCAGTACCCGGCGCTGGTTGACGTAGCCCTTGTCGGTGACCTCGCCCGTGTCCAGGCTGGCGGGCCGGGCCAGGATGACCAGCCGGTCGACCCGGGCGGCCGAGCCGAGGCCGGCGTTGCGCTTGGCGACCGCTTCCTCGACCAGGCCAAGCAGCTCGGGGTCGGTGACCAGGTCGCCGTCGGCGGCGGCCGGGTCGCGGCCGAGCAGGGTGCGCGCCTCGGCCGGGTTGACCCAGACGAGGGCGGACAGGTAGTCGCGGTTCTCTCCCGCCAGCACCGCGTCCGACAGCACCGGGACAGCCGACAGCAGCGCAGCGCGGGCCGCCCCGACCCGGACGAAGGTACCGGTCGACAGCTTGAAGTCCTCGGCCAGGCGGCCGCGGAACACCAGGCCCGCGTCCGGGTTGCCGGGGTCGGTGAACGCGACGGCGTCACCTGAGCGGTAGAAGCCGTCGGCGTCGAACGCGTCGGCGGTCAGGTCCGGGCGGGCGTAGTAGCCGGGGGTAACGTTCGGCCCCAGTACCCGGATCTCGCAGGCGTCACCGTTCGGTACCAGCTTCACGGTGACGCCCGGCAGCGGCGCGCCGATACAGCGGGCATCGCTGAACGGGAAGTTCGCCATGGTGACGGCGGGCGCGGTCTCGGTCGCGCCCCAGGCGGCGGTAACCGGGACCGCACGGCCGGGCGCGTGCCGCTCGGCGAGCTCCTCCAGCCGGCCGCGGAGCCCGCCGGGCAGTGCCGCGGCCGCGTTGAACAGCAGCCGCAGCCGGGAGAAGAAGCGGGCCGCGAACTCCGGGTCGCCTTCGAGCGCGGGCACCAGCCGGGCGTAGCCGGCCGGCACGTTGAAGTAGACGGTCGGGGGGACGTCGGCCAGGTTGGCGAGCGTCCGCTCGAACTGGCCGGGGGCCGGGCGCCCGCCGTCCACGTAGATGGTGCCGCCGTTGGCCAGCATCATGTTCACGTTGTGGTTGCCGCCGAAGGTGTGCGACCACGGCAGCCAGTCGACCAGCACCGGCCGCTCGTCGGCCAGGAACGGCCAACCCTGGCGGATCATCTGCTGGTTGGACGCCAGCATCCGGTGGGTGTTCAGCACCCCCTTGGGAGTACCGGTGGAGCCGGAGGTGAACAGGATTTTCGCCACCGTGTCGGGGGTGAGCGTGCCGTACGCGCCGTGCACCGCGTCACCCGGTGCGGTGGCCAGCAGCTCTCCCAGCGGGGCGGCGCCTGGCCTGGTCCCGGTCCCGGCGATCGGCAGGCAGTCGCCGGTTGCCCCGGTGACCGCGTCGAGGGCCGGGCCGAACGCCTCCGCCTCCTCGGCGAAGACCGCCCCGGGGGTGATCAGCTCGGCGATCGACCTGATGCGGGCATGGTCTTTGGACTGGAGCGAGTACGCGACGCTGACCGGCGCCACCGGGATGCCCGCGGTCAGCGCGCCGAGGGTGAGCAGCAGGTGGTTGACGCCGTTGCCGGACAGGATCAGCAGCGGCCGGGCCGGGCCGAGGCCACGGTCGAGCAGCGCCTGGCCGAGCGCGTCGGCGGCGGCCAGCGCGCCGCCGTAGCTGACCGTCTGCCAGCTGCCGCCGGCGTCCCGCTCGGCGACCAGCGGGTGCCCGGGGTCGGCCGTCGCCCAGTCACGCAGGTACTGCAGCACGGTGACCGGGTAGCTGCCCAGCTCATCGGCCGAGCTCAGCAGCGTGTCGTCGCCGTCACGGACCGCGGTGATCCGCACCTTAGCGAACATGCACGCCTCCCCTGTGCTGGTCCCCTGGACGGGCTGGCATTAGGCCGTTTACGGGAATACTGCCCGATACCGGGCTTGTTCGTGGTCACTTAGGCTGCTTTGACCGCGGAACCGCCGCGCCGTCACGACTGCCCTGGAGTTCTGAGCCTATGTGCGCTGCCTGTGGCGTGCCCACGCACGTCGCCGTACTGCCCGCGGGCGAGCCCGCGGCGCTAGCGCAGGGGCAGCCGGCTAAGTTCGCGGCGCTGCGCAACCGGTCGTGCCGGTGGTACCTGGGCGGTGCCGCACTGGCGATGATGGCCGACAATATCGAGCACGTGATCACCTACTGGGTCGTCTGGGAAAAGTTCCACTCACCCGCGCTGACCGGGTTCGAGGTGATCAGTCACTGGCTCCCGTTCCTCCTGCTCTCGCCTTACTTCGGCGCACTGGCTGACCGGCGGGACTGCCGCAAGCTCATCCAGGCGTCCCAGGGGCTGTTCATGGCGGTGTCGCTGACCTGGGGCGTCCTGTTCGCCACGGGGACGCTCACGGTCTGGAACGCGTGCGTGCTACTGATCCTGCACGGCATGGCGGGGGCGCTGTGGGCACCGCCCGAGCAACTGCTGCTCGAGGACTTCGTCGGCCGGGCCGACCTGCCGAGCGCCATCCGGCTCAACTCGACCGCCCGGTCGCTGGGCATCTTGTGCGGCCCGGTGGTCGGCTCGGCGCTGCTGCTCGGCCTCGGCCCGACCCACGGGATCTGGGTGAATATCGTGTTCTACCTGCCGCTGACGGTGATGATGGCGCGCACCCGGTTCACCGGGCACACCCGCGACGGCATCACCGCCCGCGAGCGGGTCGGGGTGCTGGCGGCGGCCCGGGTGTTCCGCGACGTGTCGCGCGACCGGGTGCTCGCCGCGATGATCGTGCTGGCCGGGCTCGGCTCGTTCTTCGTCGGCGCCGCCATGCAGACGGTCATGCCGTCGATCGCCGACACCACCACCGGGCTGTCGAACGGCACCGCCTACGGGGTGCTGCTGTTCGCCAACGGCCTGGGCGGGGTGCTGGGCGGGCTGCTGCTTGAGGGCACCGGGTGGGTCAAGCTGTCGGTCCGGGCGGCGCTGTGGTCCACCGCCGTCTACGGCCTGTCTACCGTCTTCTTCGCGCTCAGCCACGACTACCTGATCGCGGCCCCGCTGCTGGTGATCGGCGGGGTGGCGAACCTGGCGGCCATGTCGGTCACCCAGACGGTGGTGCAGCTGCGCGCTCCCCAGGAGAAGAAGGGCCAGGTGATCGGTGTCTACGGGGTCGGCGCGAGCGGGATGCGGCTGGGCAGCGGTATCACCGTCGGCTTGTTCGGGGCGGTGATCGGGCTGCGCCCGGCGCTGGGCTGGTCGGCGGCCGCACTGTGCGCCTGCGTGGCGGTGATGGCGGTGTTCCTGGCGCTGGCGGCCCGCCGGGGGCGGTCGGCCGGGGTCAGCGTAGAGCTGACACGATCGGACATGATCACGTAACTTTCCGTCAGCCAGGCCTCGAGAGGAACGCGCTCATGCCCACGATCACCAGCACCGGCGGCATCGAGATCTTCTACAGGGAATGGGGAACCGGCCAGCCGATCGTGTTCAGTCACCGGTGGCCGCTGTCGTCCGACGACTGGGACACCCCGCTGATGTTCTTCGTGACCCGCGGCTTCCGGGTGGTGGCGCACGACCGTCGCGGCCACGGCCGCTCAGCCCAGGTGGCCGATGGCCACGACATGGACCACTACGCCGACGACCTCAACGCCGTCGTGCAGCACCTCGACCTGCGCGACGCGGTACACGTTGGTCACTCCACCGGCGGCGGCGAAGTGGCCCGCTTCCTCGCCCGGCACGGCCAGGACCGGGCGGCCGTCGGCCAAGCTGCTGCCGAACGGGTCACTGAAGACCTATGCGGGCTTCCCGCACGGCATGCCCACCACCGAGGCGGCCACCATCAACGCCGACCTGCTGGCGTTCATCAAGGCGTGAGCTAGCGTACGTAATAGTCCTATCAGTAAACCAATTATCCTATATGCCGCGATCTTTCATACGGGACACAGGAGAAAACGTTTGCGCGGCCCCGGCGGACGCCCGAGACGATAGGGTTGGGCGAAATTCGGAGAGTCGTCTGGGGGCGGTTATGGCGGCCGTATTCATCAGTCACCGGCAGGCGGACGCGGCCGAGGCTAAACGGCTCGCCGAAGATATCGCACGGGACGGCCACGATGTCTGGCTCGATGAGTGGAAGATCGACGTCGGCGACTCGATCGTTGGCAAGATCGAGCAAGGGCTTAAGGAATCCACCTACTTGGTCCTTTGCTGTTCCAGCGCCGGCGTCATGTCACCGTGGATGAGCCGTGAATGGATGTCCGCTCTCGCCCGGCAGCTGGAAGGCCGCGGGGGGAAGGTCTTGCCGGTGATGCTCACCGGGGACGAGATCCCGGCGATTCTGGCCGACATAAAGTCGGCCGACCTGCGGACCGACTGGGACGCGGGCCTCGTCCAGCTCCTCAAGGCCATCAAGTAACCGGGTACGGGAAACGGGGCGCGGCCATGCCGTCCATCTTGCTGGCTCACGCTCGCGGCGAGGAATCGCTGGCTGAACAGGTCGCGGAACCGCTCACCGCGGCCGGGTACGAGGTGGTCTACGACGGGACCGTCTTGGTCGGCGAATCGCTGGTCGAGGAGGTCTCGAAGGCGCTCGGCGTGGGCAGCCCGGTGGTCCTGTGCGGCACCGTGAAGGCGCTCGGCACCGGCTGGGCACATAAGGTGGTGAACGCCGCACGAGCATACTCCGGCATCCGGGTGTTCGCACTGCAGATGGAGGAGGACGCCTACCTCCAGCAGTTGTCACTGGACGTCGCCGTGGGCGCGTACTGGCAGGACCCGACCCGGGCAGTCAGCGAACTGATCGAGGCGCTGCAGAAGTACTACCCGCTCAGCGCTGCGGCCCCCGCCCCAGCGTCACCGGACGATCGGCTTGAGCGCCGGTACCGGGAGCTTGCCCTGCGCAGCTACGACATCGTGGACCTAGCCAACCTGCCGGTTACCGACCGGAACCTGGCAGCCCGAGAGCTGCTGCTTAGAAGCTTGTATGTTGCCCTCCGGCTGTCCGTCGACACTGACGATAGCCTGCAAGAGGTGCGGGATTCGTCCGCCGCGACTCCATTCGGCGAACCCGCAGAACAGAACCGGCGCTGGTCAGTGGGTGAACGGCTTGCTGCCGCGAAACGACTGGTAGTCCTAGGCGACCCGGGCGCTGGCAAGAGCACCCTGCTGCGCTGGATGGCGACCGCATACCTACTGCGGCTCAGCGCCGATCCTGACTGGCCGGAGCTGCCCGATGTCTCCGAACTTCCCAATGAGGAGTGGCTCCCCGTCCTCATCCGCTGCCGAGATCTGGAGAATCCAGCCGCTGCGGGCTCACTCGAACGGGTCTTGGCCCATCATCTCGGAAAACTTGGAATCTCGAACGCGGAGACAACGCCGCTGACAGAGTTCCTCTTGGAACAGCTTTCCTCGGGACGCGCCCTTCTCCTCATAGACGGGCTAGATGAAATCTCGCACGCCGGGACACGCGCAAAGTTCTGCCGCCAGATAGAGCAATTCTATATCGCTTACCCGAAGACGCCCATGGTCGTTACCTCGCGCATTGTCGGGTATCGGGAGATGAAACTCCGGATCGGACGCGGTTTCGAACACACAACCGTACTCGACTTGACACTTGAAGATAAAGATGATTTCGCTCGCCGCTGGTGTTCCGTGACCGAACCCACTACCCGACGCGAGGCAGCAGAAAAGGAGTTGATACGCGATATACACAGCACTGACCGGATCGAACGCTTGACTGGAAATCCCATGCTTCTCACCACCATGGCCTTGGTTAAAAAGAAAGTTGGAAAACTACCGAGCAAGCGGGGTGACCTATATCGGGAAGCCGTCAACGTCCTCCTCAACTGGCGCAGCGACGTTGACGATCTGCTCGACCCGTATGAGGCTCTACCGCAACTCCAGTACATCGCCTACGCCATGTGCGCAGCCGGAGTCCAACAATTGAGAGAAGAGGAGATAACTCTTCTCTTGTCCAAGATGCGACGAGAAATCCCTAGCGTGCGCGCCATTCGAAACCATGATCCGGTTGAGTTCCTTCGCCTGCTCGAACGGCGAACTGGCATCCTGATTGAGATAGGAAAGGTGCGCCATACTGGGCAACTCGTACCTGCTTATGAATTTAGGCACCTAACCTTTCAGGAATATCTTGCGGGCCTTGCGCTAGCCCAGGGGCGATTCCCCGGCAGAGACCGTAAGCGATCACTAGCGGAGAATATGTCGCCGCTGGTTATTCAGAAGCCTTCATCCAAGCGCCCTTCGCGCTCGTACCGAACACAAGAAACGGAATCGGCCAGCGAAAACTGGCGTGAAGCCTTGCGACTGTGTGTGATGTCCCTGCCCGACGACGATGTCGATGCCGCTCTCCTCGCAATCTCTGACGTCCCGCCGCACGAGGATGCCTCCATAACCGCCAGACCTAGAGCGATACTTGCCCTATCCTGCCTCGCTGACGAGCCAAACGTGAGCGAAGACGTGGCCGTAACCTTGATCGACCGTTTCAGCCAGGTTGTCAGAAAGGGAGACGGCGACCCAGGGGGAGGTTCTGCCGCCAGTGAGGCACTCGCCGAGGTTGGCACGTCACTGTGGGCGGCGCCGATAGCCAAGCAACTAGCCCTCGCCTGGATCGAGAAGCCAAGCGAGGATCTTGAGCTCGGCGCGTCAATTGGATGCGTACTCAATCAAGGGATACCGGACACCAAGGAAGGTACAGCAAAGTGGCTGCTGCAACAGAAGAGCAATCTCGCTAGTAAAGCTATTGCTGAGCGAATTTGCGCCGCTTTGTCTGTTATGGTCTATGCATTTACTGTTAGACACAGCGGAGGCCAGAATCACACTACACGATCAGGCGCTGTGCGCACCGAATTGCTGCACCTGCTGAAGCACCCGGGTCGTGAGGCAGACGCCGCAGCGTGGGCGATTGGATGGTTGGCGGGAGGCAATGTCACTGGGGACCCACTCTGGAAACTGACGAAGATACAGGCTGCAAAAATAGTATCCGCATTCACTAGAAACCACGAGTCGAGCCCAGGGACGCGCTTTCTGCTATGGGCAATACCGGATGATACGATTCCAAATCAGGAACTCGCCGTGGCCCTAACATTGTATTTGCAGAAAACCACAGAAAACGACGTAGTCGATTCAATTATCCGTGAGTACGTTCGACTTTTCCCACACTACCGAGAGCCGGTTATTGCACTTCTTAAGGCGGCCGCTGAGTCAGCTCGCACCGCTGCCGCGAGAATTCTAAAGGAAATTGGCGACGCTGGCGCCATTGAGCCCCTCATTGCCGCCCTCAGCACCCCCGATGGCCACGTCAATAGCGCAGTCGCAGACGCCCTCGGCGAACTCGGTGACCACCGCGCTGTTGAACCTCTTATCGCCGCCCTCAGCACCCCCGATGGCCATGTCCTCAGCGGCGTCGCAGACGCGCTCGGCAAACTTGGCAGCGACCACGCTACTGAGCCTTTGCGCCTAATGCTGGCCAATCCTGCCGCCAGCGACCGCAGCACCGCCTTGTGGGCACTAGCCAAACAAGAGGAAAGGCATCTAGACCGAATCATCCTCTCCGCCGACCTCGACGCTCGAGCACCCGGAATAGACCCTTCGCAAGAAATCACCATAGAGAAAGCGAACTTCATCGCGAGTAGGGCCAACGCTGATCTCGACGACGTCCTCAGGCGCTATGAACATTTGCAAGTCCGGTACAGCCTCAAACTAGGTTGGAAGCCTGAGCCCGATAATCGTTAGCATCATCCGGTGGGGCCGAGGCCGGACTGATCAGCTCGTCCACCGCCACGATCCGATGGTATGAGCGCGGCCTTGCACAGCCGAATTCGGAGACCGGGGCGACACCGAGGGCGAAGCTGATGTCGATATCGGGATCTGGAACCCAGGGCACGTCCTGCGACGGCCTCAGGCTGATGCTCATCCGGCAGTATCGAGGCCTGCAGGGCGATCCTGCTGGTCCTGCCGGGACTGTCGCCGACCGTCCTCGGCGGCTGGATGCTGGCGCTGGCCGGGCGCGAGGCGGCGGCGCTGATGTCGATCGGGCGGGGCAGCGCGACGTCGCTGATCGGCGGGGTCACCAACGCCTGGCTGTTCCTGACCCGGACGACAGACGCCCCGCCCGCGTGAGCTCCGGCGCGCGACTGGCGGATGGGACGGAACATGAGGCTGGGCTCTGATCCATACGCGGTGCTGGGCGTGCCTCGCGATGCCAGCGATGACCAGATCGCGCGGGCACGACGACGACTCAGCCGCAGGTACCACCTGGAGCAGAGATCGAGGGCGAGTTCTCGCCTGCCTCCGGGCCCGGCTCCGCGCGGCGTTCCGAGCACCGGCTGGCAGGGCTGATGCCGGCCGGGCGGCCAGCCTGGCTCGCGACGGTAACCATGACCCAAGAACGCGTAGAGCGGTGGATTCGAGTCGGCCTGACCGGCAGATCGAAAAAAGATCTTGTTCCCGACGATTGATATTCCCAGCTCGAACTGATAAGCTACAAGCGCGAGGAGGGGTCCAGACTCTCTTTTCTGGCTCCACCGCAGAGCACGGTGCGCGCCCTGCTGGGCCCGCGCCCTTTCACGGACAGATAGCGAATGCGCCGGCCAAGTCGGCGTGGCCCTGACTGCGCTGACTCCAGCGGGCATTCAGGCGGAACTTCCATCGCGCCGTGAGGGGGTGAACGCATGTGCGACGATTCTTATGCTGCTACTGGCTTCGGCAGCGCGGCGGAGGCGCTGCGGATGGCGGAGGCCGCCATGGACCACCTGAACTCGGCCGCCACCGCCGGCCTGTCCGGTGGTGAGTGCGGCGAGGCGTTGATCGCGCTCGGCCGGATCCAAGCGAAGCAGTCCGCTGCCCGGGCCGGGCTGTTGCACCGCTTCGACGCGGCGGGTGCCCACGACGCCGACGGATACGGCTCCGCTTCAGCCTGGCTGGCCGCCAACGGCCAGCTGACGAAGAAGGACGCGCGGGCCGCCGTGCGCGAGATGCGCCGCCAGGTTGAGCGCCCGCGGTTGCACGATGCCCTCAGCGCGGGGCAGATCACCCAGTCGTGGGCGGATGAGATCGCGGCCTGGACGGGCAAGCTGCCGGCCGGACTGCGCGACCAGACCGACCAGATCTTGCTCGACGCGGCTGCCGCCGGTGCTTCGCTCGACGACCTGGCCACCATCGCCGACTTTGCGATCGAGAGCTGGCGACGGCAGCAGCCCGACGCCGACGACCCGGACCCGGACGACCGGAGCCTGCGGCTCGGCACCACGCTCGGCGGCGCGGGCGTGATCCGCGGAGACCTCACCCCCGAGTGCGCAACGGCGCTCCGCGCGGTCCTAGAGGCCCTCGGCAAGAAGCACGGCCCCGAGGATGACCGCTCCGAGCCCCAGCGGTTCCACGACGCGCTGCAGCTCGCCTGCACCCTGCTGCTGCGAGGCCGCCTGGTCCCGGACCGGGCCGGGGCTGACACCCAGGCGGTCGTGCACATTCCCTTGTCACAGCTCCGGCAGCTACCAGGCGCCGACGACCTGGAGGACGACTGGCTCCGCGACCGCCTCGGTCAAGCCGGTCCCGACGGGCAGCTGACCGGCCAGGGCGCCGAGGCGGCGGCGTGCGATGCGCAGACCGTCCCGGTCGTCACCGGCACGATGGACCCAGACGTCATCGACCAGCTGATCAGCCTGGCCAGAACGGCCGCTGAGGCGGAAGCGGAAGCGGCAACGGAAGCGGCCGACGCGGGCGCCGCCGGCAGGCCGGGCGACCGCGCCCGCTCCCAGTCGCTGTCCCCCCAGGCCTGGCGCGCCCTGCGCTACGCCATGGCCCGCCTGGCCGTCGACCTGGTCTCCGGGCCGCACGGCATCGCCGCCGCCCTGCGCCGCGGACTGCTGCAGGCGCCCTACAGCACCCCAAGCCTGCCGCTCGACATCGGTTACAGCCACACCATCCCCGGCCACATCCGCCGCGCCGTCACCCTCCGCGACAAGCACTGCGCGTGGCCCGGCTGCGACCGCCCGCCCGTGTACTGCGACGTCCACCACCTGCGCCACCAGGCCGACGGCGGCGAAACCTCGGTCACCAACTGCGCGCTAGTGTGCCAGTTCCACCACGACGTCTGCATCCACCGCCGCGGCTGGCAGCTCACCCTCCACCCCGACGGCACCACCGAAGCCCGCAGCCCCGACGGCAAGCGCGTACTTCGCAGCCATGCGCCGCCGACTTCCCGCGCGGGCTGATGGCCAGGCAGTACCAGATAGCCGGGCAGTACCTGCTGCCCGGCATGCGCTCGGCGCGGTCGGGTCGGAGGGGGTAACCACCACTGTCGCGACCGGCGCGTGGACGGTCAGCGCGTGGACGGTCAGCGCGTGGTGAGGATGACCGGTCCGGTGGCGGTGATGGCGATGGTGTGCTCGGCGTGGGCGGCGCGGGTGCCGTCGGCGGTGCGGATCGTCCACCCGTCTTCGTCCAGGTAGATTCCGTCGTCGCCGCCGGCGATGAACCACGGCTCGATCGCCAGCACCAGGCCGGGTACCAGCCGCAGGCCGCGGCCCGCCTTGCCGCGGTTGGGGATGTGCGGGTCCTCGTGCATGGTCCGGCCGACGCCGTGCCCGCCGAGGTCGGTGGAGATGCCGTAGCCGCCGACCCGGCCTACCGTGCCGATGGCAGCCGAGATGTCGCCCAGGCGGCCACCGGGCCGGGCGGCCGCGATCCCGGCCGCCAGCGCCGCCTCGGTGGTGGCGACCAGGTCAGTGTCGCCGTCGGCGGGCGTCCCGATGCTGAACGAGACGGCGGCGTCGCCCACCCAGCCGTCCAGGGTGGCGCCGGCGTCCACGCTCAGCAGGTCGCCGTCGCGCAGCCGGTAGTCGCCGGGGATGCCGTGCAGCGCCGCGTCGTTCACCGAGGTGCAGATCACCGCCGGATACGGGATCGGGGCGAAGCCCGGGTGATAGTTGAGGAACGGCGAGGTCGCGCCTGCCTGGTCAAGCACGTCGCGGGCGGCCGCGTCGAGCTCCTTCAGGGCGACGCCCGGCGCGGCGACCGCGCGGGCCGCCGCGAGGATGTCCGCGACCACGCGCCCGGCGGCTCCGATCGCATCGATCTCCCCTGCCGTCTTGATCTCGACCACCCGGCCTCCTCGCCTTGTTCCTGGGGTCAACGCTGACTGGCCCAGGATATGGGCTGGCCGGCGCGCGAGGGGCCGCGCTCCGGCCAGCCCTCCGCGGCTCTTGCTAGCGTCGGCCGCTAGCCGCGTCGGCCGCTAGCCGAGGCCGACCGAGGTCAGCCAGTCCTGGGCGGCGGTGGTGTAGTTCTCCTTGTCGGTGATGACCTTGGTGTCCAGCTGGAGCAGGGCGGCCGTGGTCAGCTTGGCCGACACCGCGTTCAGCGTGCTACTGATGGTGGAGGTCAGCGCCGGCTTGTAGATCAGCGGGATGACGTTCTGGGCGGCGAAGTTGAACTTCGGGTCGGTCAGCGAGACCAGCTTGTCGGTGGTGATCTGCGGGGTGGTGGTGAACACGTCCGCCGCCTGCACCTTGCCGCTGGTGAGGGCGGACAGGGTGATCGGGCCCGAGGTGTCGAGCGGGTCGAAGCTCTTGAACGTCAGGCCGTAGGTGGCCTTCAGGCCGGCGATGCCGTCGGTGCGGGTCTTGAACTCCGGCGGCCCGCCCAGCACGAACTGCGACGCGACCGACTTCAGGTCGGCGATCGACGTGAGCTTGTACTTGGCCGCCGTCGCCTGGGTGACCGTGATCGAGTCACTGTCCTGAGCGGGGGCCGAGTTCAGCACGGCCAGCGAGGACGGCAGCTTGGCGGCCAGGTCGGCGTCCACCGCGCTGGTGGTCTTGGCGGTGGAGGTCTTGTCCACCTCGACGGTCAGCAGGGTGCCGTTGTACTCGGGGATGATGGTGATGGCGCCCTTTTCCACCTGCGGGTAGTAGACCTCGCGGCTGCCGATGTTCAGCTTGGTGCTGACCTTCACCCCGGCCTTCTGCAGGGCCAGCGCGTAGACCTCGGCCAGGACCTCGTTCTCAGGGAAGTTAGCCGAGCCGATTACCACCGTGCCCGAGCCGCCGCTGCCGCCCGACAGCGGGTTGGACCCGGCGCTCGAGCTCGACGCCGAGCCGCTGGCGGCGGGGGCCGTGCTCGAGCTGCTGCTGCTCGAGCAGGCGGTCACGGCGGCCAGGCCGATGACCGCGAGCGCGGCGATCCCGCTGGTCGCGGAGATCCGGAACGTCATTATTGTTTCCCTCCGTGGGTTGTTATTCGGCCTTGGCCTGCTGGCGCAGGCCTGCCGGGATGACCAGCCTGGAAAGGCCGGAGAAAAGGGCGAGCACGATGATGGCGAGGAGGACCACCAGCAGCGCGCCGCCCGCTACCGGGCCGTACTCGCTGCTGTCGAGGCCGTCGACGATGAACCGGCCGAGGCCGCCCAGGCCGATGTAGGCGGCGATGGTCGCGGTCGCCACCACGAAGATCGCCGAGGTGCGCAGGCCGACCAGGATCAGCGGCAGCGCGATCGGCACCTCGACCCGGATGATTTGCTGGGCCGGGGTCATCCCGACGCCGACGGCCGCGTCCTTGACCCCGGGATCGACCCCGGCCACGCCCTCGCAGGAGTTGATGAGGATCGGCGGGATGGCCAGCACCACCAGCGGCAGCAGCCAGGTGAGGGGCGAGAAGCCGAGGAACACCGCCAGCAGGGTGAGCAGGCCGAGGGTAGGGATGGCGCGCCAGGCGTTGGCGACGTTGATCACCACGTTGGCGGCCTTGCCGCCCCGGTGCCCGATCAGCACGCCCGCCGGGACGGCGATGACCGCGGCGATCAGCAGCGGCAGCACGCTGTAGCCGAGGTGCGCGAGCAGCTGCTGCGGGATGGAGCCCGACCCGTGCCAGTTGGCGGCGGTGGTGATCCAGTCCCAGGCGTAGTAGAAGAAGCTCATCCTGGGTTCCCCCTCATCAGCGGACCGCCCAGGGAGTCAGCACCCGCCGGACCACGACCAGGATCAGGTCGCAGACCAGGGCGAGCACAATGACCAGGAAGAGCCCGACCCAGATCTCGGTCGGGAAGGACCGCTGCAGGCCGTCGGTGAAAAGGTAGCCGAGGCTGGACACCCCGATCAGCTGCCCGACGCTGGCCAGGCTGATGCCGGACACCACGCCGATGCGCAGCCCGGCGATGATCACCGGGACCGCCAGTGGCAGCTCCACCGTGACCAGGCGGCGGGCCGGGCCGTAGCCCATCGCGGTGGCCGCCTGCTTGACCGCGGCCGGCACTCCCTGCAGCCCGGCCACCACGTTGGGCAGGATGACGCAGAGCGAGAAAACGGTGAGGGCGATGCTCACGGTGGTGTCGGTCAGCCCGAAGGCTGGGATCAGCGCGATGAACAGCGCCAGCGACGGGACCGCGTAGAGGATGTTGACCACCGCCAGCATCGGCGGGAAGACCCACCGCCAGCGGGCGGCGACGAAGCCGAGCGGCAGCGAGATGATCAGCCCGTACAGCGCCGGAAGGACACCGAGCTTGGCGTTCTCCCAGGTCAGGTTCCAGATAAGCGAACCGTTCTGGGGGATCCAGGACCACATCACGGTTGCGGCTCCGCCGGTTGCGACCCAGGCGCTTGCGACGCGGCCTGCTGCCGCTCGCCTTCCGCCGCCTGGATCGCGGCCCGCAGCTGGTCGAAGCTGGCGACTCCGGCCACCCGGCCGGACTCGTCCACGGCGACCGCCTGGCCGGCCGGAGACAGCACCGCCGCGTCGAGCGCGGCCCGCATCGAGTCGGTGCCGACGGTGAACGAGTGACCGCCCGCCTCGAAGGGCGCGTCGGCCAGCGAGGTGTCGCCCGCCAGCGCCCCCAGCCGGGCGGCGCTCACCCAGCCGCGCGGTCTGCCGTCGCCGGGCTCGGTGACCAGGATCCACGACTCGCCCGCTGCCCGCGCGGCGGCGACGGTGGTGTCAGCCGGCAGCACCGGGCCCGCGTTGAGCTCAAGTCCCCCGGTGCCCACGAACGACAGCCGCCTGATCCCCCGGTCGAAGCCGACGAAGCCGGCCACGTAGTCGTCGGCGGGCGCGGCCAGCAGCTCAGCCGGCGGGGAAAGC
>Ga0265338_10000566_pt1 | contig 65065 bp, 72 predicted proteins | sample 42126metaG_FD_193579 | JGI IMG/M metagenome (GOLD analysis project Ga0265338, IMG submission 193579) | Rhizosphere microbial communities from Carex aquatilis grown in University of Washington, Seatle, WA, United States - 4-21-26 metaG | ecosystem: Host-associated > Plants > Roots > Rhizosphere...
TTTCTGTTGGTTTGTTTCTTTTTGGCATGTATGGATGTCTATTTGAAATGCATCGCAAATGTAAAGCAAGTTTGGTTATTTTTAATACAGTTTTTCGGCAAAATTAAATTGCAGATCGATGAATTATCTTTTTTAAACGGTTGATTAAAACTTAGCTCTTCTGATTCTCCACTTGGAATCAATATTTCTCTATTAGAAATTAACATTCCCCCAGATGAAATCGACGCTCCCCCAATTGAAATCAATATTTTCACAACAGAAATCAATATTTCTCCACTGGAAATCAATATTCCCCCTCTTGAAATCGACATTCCCCCGGTAGAAATCAATAAAATTCCAACAGAAATCAATATTTTTCTACTGGAAATCAATATTTTCTCACTCGGAATCAATATTTCTCAAACAGAAATCAACATTTCCCCAACAGAAATCAATATTTCTCTACCCGGAATCAATATTCTCGCACTTGAAATCGACGCTCTTTCAGTTGAAATTGACGCTCTCGCGACAGAAATCAATAAAATTCCAACGGAAATCAATATTTCCCCTCTCGGAATCAATATTTCACCAACAGATATCAATATTTTTCTACTGGAAATCAATATTTTCTCACCCGGAATCAATATATCTCCAACAGAAATCAATATTTCACCACTGGAAATCAACAAAAACTCGCTGGAAATCAAAGAAAATTCGCTTGAAATAAAAGGAAAATATACAGTTTTCATCCTCTTTTACAGGTAGTTAATCCAAAAAGTTCAAGAGTGAAAACGCCAACAATAAAAGTAGAGATAGTTATCCCTGGTTTGGAGAGTGCTATCGACTACCAGCTGTTTCATCTTGAGGAAATAGTCTTTTCAACGTATTAAAAATGAATTAAATGTTTTAAATTTGATGTGATTTGATTTTGTTAAACCGTTGTGCCATTAAAAGCTAAAACGTTATGACTCTTCCTATTTCTATACAACAATCAGTGGAGGAAATCCTTTCTTGCAAGGTGCTCCAAATCGCAGCTCTTTATGGGGGCGATATCAATATAAGCCTTAAACTGGAAACTGACAAGGGACTCTTTTTTCTTAAGTGGAATGATAATAAACGCTTTCCATTGATGTTTGAGAAGGAGGCTCGTGGACTGAAACGTATCGCGGATTGTGGTGCAATCAACACCCCTACTGTTATTGCTACCGGCAATACCGAAGTGGAAGCTTTTCTATTGCTTTCACTTATTGAATCATCTGTTCAGAAAAAGAACTTCTGGGAACTCTTTGGACAACAATTGGCAACTATGCATCGGTGTTCTTCATCCAAATTTGGTTTTGATGAAGATAATTATATCGGCTCTTTGCTGCAACAAAATACGACTCATGATACTTTTATTGATTTTTTCATTCAGGAGCGTTTGGAGGTTCAACTAATGCTTGCTGAAAAATCAGGCAAAATTGAAACGAAGCATCGCAAGGCTTTTGAAGCACTTTATAAGCAACTACCCAACATATTGCCTATAGAGCCTCCCGCTCTTTTGCACGGTGATCTTTGGTCGGGAAATTATATGGTAAATGATCAAGGCGAACCTTGCTTGATTGACCCTGCGGTGTATTATGGTTATCGGGAAATAGACCTTGCCATGAGTAATCTTTTCGGGCGGTTTGATGCAGCCTTTTATGAAGCTTATCATGCTACTTATCCTTTAGAAAAAGGCTGGCAGGAACGATTGCCTATTTATAATCTTTATCCTTTGTTGGTTCATGTAAATTTGTTTGGAGGTGGGTATTTGGGAGAAGTGGAGAGGGTGTTGAGATATTATTGAATTGTGGTTTCGACTTCGCTCAACCACCATGGCCGATGTATGAATTGTGGTTTCGGCTTCGCTCAACCACCGCGGCTGATGTATGATCAACTGAATCGTAGGCAAAATACAAAGCACCCTGCTCGCCGTAGCATAATCGCTCACAAGTTTGGTGAATTGCTCTGCCTTCGTCGTCTATAAAAAGAAAGCTCTGCTTTCTGGATCCCGAATTCGGGATGCTTTTAGCTATGAGGAAGCGAAAGATGCTTCGCCAAACCCCTTTTCTTTATTGGACACTACGAACAACTGAGGGAAAGCCCTATTCCGGTTCAAACAAAAGCATCTCTTAATCAATCGATTAAGAGATGCTTTGTTAAGTCAAATAATAAATGAATGTACACTGACATATTGTATAATATATTATATTATCTTTATTCTTTATTTACTAATTAAAAATAAACACAATGAAAAAGTTATTGTATGTATTATTTCTATTGTTGGTTTTTTGTGCATGTGAAGACAAAATATCTGATAAAGATGTACCGCCACCTACAACACCACCTACAATTCCGCCTACAATTCCGCCTACAACTTTTGATGGCACAACTATAAATATTACTGCTGCTGGTGATTTATATACTTCTTTAACCTCAACACAATTAGATACAATTGCAAAACTTAAGATAATTGGCAATATTGATGCAAGGGATTTTAAAATTATGAGAGATAGTATGCCATTATTATCTGTTATAGATTTAAGTCAAGCTGCAATTGTTTCATATTCAGGTTCTAAAGGGACTTTTATTAGGGATACCACTTATATTGCAAATGAAGTTCCAATAAAAGCATTTTTTGTTTCCTTCATCCTTAGAGCGAATTTAACATCAGTTACTTTACCAACATCAGTTACTTCCATTGCAGATGATGCATTTGATGGTTGTGCAAAATTAGAATCGATAAATATACCGTCATCTGTTACTTCTATTGGAGATCATTCTTTTGGTGCTTGTATGAAATTAACTTCTATAAACATTCCCTCCTCAGTTAAATCTATAGGTATAGGAGCTTTTATGTCTTCTGGTTTAACATCTATAACTATTCCCTCTTCAGTTTCAGTTATTAAAAATAGCACTTTTAATTATTGTTATAATATGACCTCTACTACTCTTCCATCATCAATAATCTCTATCGGGGATGAAGCTTTTATGCTATGTTTTAAATTAGAATCGATAAATATACCGTCATCAGTTACTTCTATCGGAAATGATGCTTTTAATCAATGCGTAGGTTTAAAATCGATGCAAATACCATCATCGGTTACTTCTATTGGTAATAATGCTTTTATGGATTGTAATGCTTTAACATCAATCAATATTCCTTCATCTATTACTTCTATTGGGTATGGAACTTTTTTTGATTGTGGTCAATTAGCTTCTATTACTATTCCATCTTCAGTTATTTCTATAGGAAGTCAAGCTTTTCAACACTGTTCAAGTTTAACAACTATAACCATTCCCTCATCTGTTACTTCCATTGGAGATTATGCTTTTAATTACTGTCAGAATATAAAATCTATTTATGTCAATATTCCAACACCACTAACTTTAGGGATTACATGTACTCATACTAATACTCAAACATTTTGTGAATCAACGGCTTTTTCTGGAGAATATCCCGGTTGTATTCTATATGTTCCAGCAGGCACTAAAACTTTATATCAAAATGCAACAGGATGGAAAGATTTCACAAATATTGTAGAAATGTAGGAAGGATTGATTAGCTATTTTATAATCAATATCCGTTGTTGGTTCATGTAAATTTGTTTGGAGGTGGGTATCTGGGAGAAGTGGAGAGGGTGTTGAGGTATTATTGAATGGTGGTTTCGGCTGCGCTCAACCACCGTGGCTGATGTATGAATTGTGGTTTCGGCTGCGCTCAACCACCGTGGCCGATGTCTGAATTGTGGTTTCGGCTTCGCTCAACCACCATGGCGGATGTATGAATGGTAGTTTCGACTGCGCTCAACCACCATGGCCGATGTATGATCGACTGAGTCGAAGGCAAAATAAAAAACCTCCAAGCTTTCACTTGAAGGTTTTTGAGGTTCCTGGCGTACCAAAAACATACCTCATTAATAGCTAGTTGTATAAAAACGGGCTACAAATGGGCTACATTTTTTAGTTATTGTGTTCTTTTTACTACTTTCTTATTGTTATTCCCATTCTTAGGGATTTTTAATAAAACCCCTGTTTATGGTGTTTTTAACAGTGTTAAAAACATTATACTTTGCAGTTTTACTATATATTTGTTTTGTAATTAGGATTCAACCACACCGATCTAAATCTCCTTTACTTTTATCAGCCGGAACAAAATCTCCTTGCATAAACTTCTCTAGTAAACTATGAAGCCGCAAACACTCCTCGCGCAAAAATTCCGCTTCAGCTTTCCAATCTTTATTTTCCTCTTTCTTATAAATAACACTCGGTTCTGCAGCAATAGATACAGTTCCTTCTTGTGTTATCTGTACATCATCATCAAAGAAAAATTGTATTGGTACATTAAAAAATCTAGCTATACGTTCTAGCAGTTCTGCATCAATAGACGGCTTTTCCTTTACCTGAGATAAGTTTTGTCTAGTCATTCCAAGTTTTTCTGCAATTTCATATTGTTTCAAATTGCTTGTCTTTCTTATCAACTTAGTTAACTCATTTCCAATATGTTTCATAATAATGTAAAGTTTTATGCAACTTTTTATGTAAATTATTTGTAATTTAAATTATAATTGTTTTACTTTGCTTATGTAAATTTACATATAAAAAGTAAACGAATCATGTATTTAAAAGAAAAAAAAGAAAACAGACAGTTCAGAGAAGCTCTTGATTCTATTCCCGTAAAAGATATTGCAGAAATCAAAGAGAAAATAATATCAGCTACGGGAATCGATAAGTTTAAGCTCAACGACTGGAGATCTAGAATAAGTATTCCTTATCTCGCTAAACTGGAAATCGAAAAGATATTCCGGGAGTATCACAACCAACCAACGCTTATAATATTTGAATAATATTTTATTGATTACGAGAGTCATCCATAACGGATGGCTCGCAAACGGGGAATAGTTTATCGGGAGAGAACTAACTTCATATTTTTTGATGGTTTGGTGTTTTAAAATTTAAGAAGTTGACCCCGGTTCGAGTCCGGGGTTCCCCTCAAGGCCAAGAGAGGCTAATTGTTCCCCGGAATTGACAATTATTTTAGTTTTTATACTGAGTAAGGTGGTTGGAAACCAGTCAATTTCGGGGATTTTTTTAATTTAAAAACAAAAAAAACGATGAAACAGAAGCAAATTAAAATTAAAAATCTGACTAATATTAGCCAGTATGGAGTTCGTCTTGGAGAGGTTTTTAACGCAAGAATAATACGCGGACTAGCCGTATTTTTCTTAAAAACAGATCATAGTTTCATAATGCTAACGGTACAAGAAGAACAATATGACTAAGAAATCAAGATCTAAAAACAGCAGACAATTAGCACTATCCGTCTGCCTTGTTATTGTGTTGTTATTTCTATCTTATTTAATCTATCAAGTAATAATCCTACACCATGGCATTAACTAAAAGACAAATTCAAACAGGTACACCATTCTCTATCATAGGAGTAATAGGAGTTTTTAAATATGATGGCATAGGAAGTATTCTGAAACTCAATCACCATAGCAAATGGTTTAAATATCAACCGGCACAGGGATTTTCAGATACCTATTTCTTTATGCATTTAGATCTATTTGGCACTGTTCAACTATTAAAAATAGCATACTCTTTTCTATCTGAAGAAAATGACAACCTAACAGCTGAATAATTATGAATACACCTGAAAATATAGAATTTATTCTATCAATATCCATTAAATTGGCTTTAACCGTGGCTCTTATATTTGCTTTTGCTTCATTACTAACTAAAAACGATAGACATCATGACTACAAATGAAATTATTATCTGTTCCATTGTATATATCGTATGCATAGTAATTGGGATACTTATTGGGATAAACAAAGCATACCGAGTTTCGGATGACTTTGATAATGGGAAATAATACTAGAAATATATATAAATCTATAACATGAAAAAAGGAACAATAATTATAGGACCTAAAAATAGCGGAAAAACAGATTTAGCTTTTTTCCTCGCCAACCTAAAAGGATATACCGAAGCTGAAATAACCCTTATGAATGGAAGAACATTTAGCGATCACCCTTTTAATTTTTCAGCTTGTACTCCGGACACCAATCTAATCATTATTGACGATGTAGCCTCTGTATTTGAGTTTGAAAGGTTATATAATTGTATTGGTGAAGAAGCAATACTTGTACAGAAACCAAGAGTCCGCTCTTTCGTAATAACTCCGGATATAATAATAACTTGTCAATCTGATATTACTTCCGATATGCTTAGAACTGATGCGTGTTTTACTAATCGTTTTGATATTGTTGATATAACTCCTACCGTTGAAGCTACTCCTGTTTTACTCCTATTCCAAATAAACTCCTGTGATGAATGCTTTTATCTTATTGCATCCAGCGTAGATCATTCCAAACAATTATTTGCTGATCAGGAACCTAATTATGTTGAAACTGCTGAAGATGTTTTCAATTTCGAAATAATAGAACTCACAGAAGAACAAGCCGCTGAAAAGAAAATATACGAAGCTGATTTTGATAGAAATATGGAATCGGAATATACTACTCTGCTTGATTATTACCATACCTATACCGGTACTGGAGAACTTGTCGGATCATCTCTTTATATCGATTAAAAAAAGCCTTATTAATCATATACCTAAAAATAAATTTTATTATGCAAATTGATAAAGACACAGCTAAAAAGCTTTATCCAGCAGCTGAAGACTGGTTTAAAAAACAATTGGAAGAGGAATTTGGTAAAGAAACATTTATTCCTAAAGAGTATGAAAAAATTGATTCTTATGAAACGGCAGTTAGTATTCTGGAGGTATTACCTGAAGACGAAATTTTTGAGAATGATCCCGATTATGTTGTAGCACTTAAGCAGCTAAGACATATTACAAGAGTGGCTAATCCCGGATTTATTTGTAATTGGAATAACTCGAATCAAAAGAAATGGATACAAATATTTGACATGTCTTCCGGTGCCGGGTTCGACGGTTCGGGTTGCGTTTATTCGGGCACGATTGCCGGTCTCGGCTCTCGCCTTTATAATGAGACAAAAGAGGTGTCTGACTTTATCGGTATAAATTTTAATCATTTATTTAAAATCATTTTAACAAAATAAAACTATGGCTACGAAAAAAACAGAAAACAAAACAGCTTTTGACTTTAAATCGATTACAGGATTTGAAGAGGCATGTGCAAAGGAAAATATAGATCCTGAAAAATTACCTGAGGTATCTATGATACCTGAAAAGTATAGAACCCCATTGCTTGCTGCATATAAGCTAATGGTTGGATTTGATGCCGTTAATGATGTAGATGTACCGGATTATTCAGATCTTTCTACATTAAAATATGAGCCTCGTTTCTGGGTTTTGTCTTCCGGTGCCGGGTTCGACACTTCGCTTTGCACTAATTCGAGCACGAATGCCGGTCTCGGCTCTCGCTTTGCTACTCTTAAGAGGGAAAAGTTATCTCATATGCAAGAACAATTTGAACAAGAATTTAAGGATTTAATCTTGCTTCCAAAACAAGAATAAAAGGTTGTACGCTGTGTAGCTGAGTTTTGTCTTCCAGTGCCAGGTTCGACAATTCGAATTACAATAATTCGAACACGAATACCAGTCTCAGCTCTCACCTATGCTATTGTCAGCGTAGACCCTGCCAACATGGCAAAAAATAAATCACTTTAATGGGCATTGGTAACCGAAAGGCGAACATGACTAATTAAAAAGCAAAGGATGAAACGATTAAATAACCTATACCAGGCAATATACAGCATCGAAAATTTAAAAATGGCCGATGCTGTAGCCCGGAAAGGTAAAAAGAAACAACCAGGCGTTATTGATCATTCAAAAAATGAAGAAGAAAATATATTGAACCTTCATAAAATGTTAAAGGATAAAACCTATAAAACATCAGCATATACAACCTTTACCATATTTGAACCTAAAGAGCGTTTGATTTTTCGTTTGCCATATTATCCAGATAGAATTACCCATCATGCAATTATGCGTGTTTTAGAGCCAGTATTTGTATCAACTTTTACAGCGGACACTTATAGCTGCATTAAGAAAAGAGGAATACACGCCGCGGCTAATGCAGTAAAACGAGCCTTAAATGATGAACAAAACACACAGTATTGTTTAAAGCTTGATATAAAGAAGTTTTATCCGAATATCGATCATGAAGTACTTAAAGAATTACTCCGGAGAAAGTTTAAAGATAAAGACTTGCTATGGCTCTTAGATGAAATAATTGATAGTACTGAAGGCCTGCCTATTGGAAACTATTTAAGTCAATACTTCGCCAATTTTTACTTGAGTTATTTCGATCATTGGATTAAAGAAGAAAAGAGGGTAAAGTATTACTTCAGATATGCGGATGACATTGTAATTCTAGCTAATAATAAGCCTGAACTGCATCAACTCTTAGCTGATATCAGAAACTATTTTTACGATAACCTTAAATTAGAAATTAAACACAATTATCAACTGTTTCCAGTTGCAGCGCGAGGGATTGATTTTGTAGGATATGTATTCTATCATACGCATACAAGGCTTCGAAAAGGCATCAAACAAAGGTTTGCCAAAATGCTTGTCCGCAATAAAAATGAAAAATCCATTGCGAGTTATAACGGATGGGCAATGCACTGCAACAGTCGAAACTTATTAAAAATACTTTTACATGAATAGTTTTAGTCAATTCAATATAAAAACAAGCACAAAGGGATTTGAAGGTGATAAAATAAAGATGAATAAGATAATCAATAAAAATATTGAAGTATATGATTTTAAGATCGAAGATTCAAAGGTTTATAAAGATAGAGGAACATGTAAGTGTTTATGCCTTCAAATATCAGTAAGTGGAGAAAAGCATATCGTATTTACATCATCCGGAGGCTTAATTGAGCAAATACAACAAGTACCATCCGAAGGATTTCCTTTTAAAACAATAATTATTCAGGAAAACGATAGATATAAATTTACTTAATAATCAAATAACTATGAATTTACCCCCCCCATAAAATAACCGATTCAGAGCGTTATTACCTACATCATAAGCTTAGATTAAGCGGATACAAGGTACAAGCTCACGGTAAAACAGTGTTGATTCCTTGCTCTGAATTTGAGACGGGAATATATAAAAAGAAAGTAGTTGCTAAGTGGATCCAAAAATTATTGAAAGCCGGTTACGGTATCCAATCTATAATAGAATAAAAAATGACATATATCTCCGAGGCAGATAAAGACAAAGTGCTTGCAGCCAGTCAGCACAAGCTTATAGAAATAATTGAAAACTTTACAACACTGCATAAATCAGGAGTAAGTTATCTTGGTAAGTGTCCAATGTGTGGACAGGAACGAGGACTTACTGTTACACCTGGTAAGGGTATATTTAAGTGTTTCCGTTGTAATGGAATCAATGGTAAATATCCGATCGATTATTTGATGAAGGGGCAAAACTATTCCTTCCCAGACGCACTCCAATATTTAGCCACCCATTGTGGAATTATCTTAGAAGAACCGGAACAAAAGCCAAAAGTTGAAGTAAAAAAGGCTAAGAAGAATAGCAAAGAAGCTGTTAATTCCGATACTTATTGCGCTCGTATGTTAGCCGAATCGGGCTTGTCATTCGAAGATGTTATTACCAAGATATATAAATCGGATGATAAGAAGTCTATTTTTGAATGTAAGACATTTAAGCCCGGAACAGTTGATGAAAAAGGGAATATCGTTCCCGGAGATGATGTAATAATAGAATACTATGATTTAGAGGGCTTTCCAATTAAATATGAGGTAAAGAAAAAAAATGTTGGTACGGGAATATACCGCGAATATTTCCGTATTCGTTGGCAATATCCAGACGAACATAAAGACCAATACGGACGCCCTCAGAAATATAAATCACCTTATGGCTCTCATACTTATATTTATATCCCTGCAGCTGTTCGTGAGTTATTCAAAAATAAAACAAAGATTCCTCGTTTATATATTCAGGAGGGCGAAAAGAAAGCAGAAAAAGCATGTAAACATGGGCTTCCTTCTGTAGCTATATCAGGAATTCAGAATTTAGGAACAAACGGACGATTACCGGAAGATCTAATTAAGATTATTGCAGCTTGCGAAGTTGAAGAAGTCGCTTTTTTAATCGATGCCGATTGGGATGATCTATCACCTAATTTAAAGGTAAACGATCAGGTAGAGCAACGCCCTCGTTTTTTCTTTTCTGCAGTAAAAAATTATAAAGAATACATGCGTGCCCTTAAAAATAGGGATATTTACATTGAAATATATTTTGGGCATGTAAAACCAAATGAGGCACACGACAAAGGCGTAGACGATTTACTCTCTAATACACTGAAAGGAAAGGAAACGCTATTAGCCGAAGACATAGATTACCTGATTAACGAGAAGGATCTAAACGGAAAATATATCCAGCTGCATAAGATTACTACCTGGACAGATCATAAATTAGAAGAACTTTGGTGCCTGAATAATCCTAAAATGTTTGCCGAAAGACATCGGGCAAGCTTAAAGGATTTTCCTGAATTCAAAATTGGCCGTCACCGGTGGAAATTTGAGAACGGTGAACTGGTAAGCGCACAGCCCATCGAGAGCGATGAACAGTTTTGGGAAGAGAAAGAAAAAAGCGATCGCTCCGGGAATATCTCCAAGGTAACAGAGTTCAAGTATGTGCGTTCTCACCGTTTTTTACAGAATAGAGGCTTTGGCCGCTATCGTCGTTTGGATGGAACATTTGAATTTGTGCACCTCACTCCGCCTACTATTCGTACCGTACAACACTGGGAAATACGCGATTTTCTTTTTGAATTTGCACAAACAAATTGCAATGAAGAAGTAAATGAAATGCTTATTCGTGGAGGTATCCAATATTTGGGACCTGATAAATTAGGATCCATCAGTTTTATTGAACCGGCATTTGTACAGGCACAACGCGATCGTCATTTTTTTTACTTCAGTAATACTTGCTGGGAAGTAACGAAGGATAAAATTGTTCGTGTAGATTACGCTAGTATAAGCCATCATATTTGGGGGGATAAACGGAAAAATTTTCCTGCAGAAATGCTTAAGCCTCTGATTACATTTGTAACCGATGATAAAGGAAAGCACTCATATACGCTATCTGAAGAAGGTGAGAAATGTCACTTTCTTAAATTTCTGATCAATACATCAAACTTTACCTGGCGCAAAGAAAAACAAATGGCCAATAAATCCGAAGATGTAATTATTACCTCGGAAGAATTACAGGAGAATGTAGAACACCTACTTGCTAAACTATGTGCGATAGGTTACATGCTGATGGATTATAAAGATGCGAATACGGCTAAAGCAGTGGTCGGCATGGATGGAAAACAAAGCGAGGTTGGAGCTAGTAATGGGCGTAGTGGTAAATCAATCATTGGTGTAGCTCTTACACGCGTATCTCCCACTGTTTATATTAACGGAAAAAAATCGGACATAAGTACAGACCAGTTCGTATGGGATGAGATAACCGAAAAAACAAAAACCGTTTTTATTGATGATGTGCGCCCGGGCTTTGACTTCGAAAGTCAGTTTGCTAATATAACCGGAGATTGGTCGGTAAACTACAAAGGAGGCCGTAGGTGTACTTATCCCTTCGCTAGTAGTCCAAAACTATACATAACTACAAATCACGCCTTAAATGGCGAAGGAAGTTCTTTCAAGGATCGTCAATATTTGATCGCATTTTCTGACTTCTACAATGACGAACATAAACCGGTGCATGATTTTGGCCAACTCTTTTTTGATGAATGGGATTTTGAACAATGGAATCCGTTTTGGAATCTATTAGCCATTTGCGTGCAGCTTTATTTGACTTACGGTGTAGTAGAGAGTCCGGGAGAAAGATTAGAGCAGCGTATCCTTCGTCAAACTATGGGTGAGAACTTTATTATGTGGGCAGAAGAATACTTCAGCAATGAACAGAAACGAAATATACGTCTGAATAGACGGGATTTATACGATTCTTTCACTGATAGCTTCCCGAACGATCGAAAGTGGACAACACCTACATTATTTAAGAAAAAAATAAAGAAATACTGCGAATGGCGTAATTACATATTCAATCCTCAAAAATATGATGTTAATACCGGCTTACCTATGTGCTATGATGCAGACGGAAAACCCGATTTTGATGATAAGAGCGGAGGAGTGGAATATTTCACTATCGGTGATGATAAATTCGGTACCGGTATTCAGCAAAAGATGAATTTAGATCCATTAGGAGAGAATGTAACTTTAGATGAATTAAACACACCAATAAATTAAAAATTATGGGAAAAACAAAAAAGGCATTAATTAAAGATGCCAAAGAGATTAATAATATTGAAGAAGGAAAAGAGGTTGTTTTATTTTTTAATTCAGGACAGGAATATACTGGAATATTTAAAGGACTGGATGATGATCAGATTCTTTTAAAATCATTAAACTCCGAACATACCATCGGACTTCCTAAAGATAGACTCACTGGCTTTTTAGAACGAATAGCATAGTAATAAATTAAGATGAATTAAATATACTAATAAATTAAAATTATGATTAACTTAAATAAAATTGAAAAGGAATTAATATCTATTATCGATGATTTAGGTAAAAAAAATTCTCCTTTTTGTGAAGGTTCAGCAACTGTTCAGCAACTAACATTAAAGAATGGTATAGAAGCACAAATACGTGTTGAAGTGATAACGGATGAAGATATGTTTGAAGAAGTCGTTAAAGATTAAAGACACCAATACGATGAAAAGTAAACAACAAATCCCCTTATTACCTGTTGAGTTAACCTCTCGTTGGTTTCAAATATTAGGTAATAATCGCAAAGAAATTATAGATGATATACGAAGGGAACGCTGGGAACAATGGAAAAAATTAGCTCTTGAAGATGGCGGAAACGAGACTGTTGATTTTTGGACTGACACCACCGCCTGTAATGGATGTACTAATTTGGATGGAGATTGGTGCAATTTACAAGGACTTCCATGTACGGTTAATCCACTTTTGACATTTTCAAGGAATATGATAGGAATGGCGTGCGGAGGATCCGGTAGGGATGTAGCAAAAAACGCTCAGTTATCATTATGGTAATGCAAGACTTAACCCCATACATCCTAACCAATATCCAAGAAATACATGACTTGGAGGCTAAGCATGGCCAACGCTTTAAAGATTACTTAAATAAGGTATATCTTAAGCTGATGCAAATGCCATATGGGGGAAGTTTTGATATAGCTAAAAGCATCAAAGAACCGAATTTGGAGCTGTTTATAAAATGCGCCTGCCTCTTTGTCCTGGAATCAAAAGGAACTTATGAATTTACGGACGAGTACCGAGTGATCAGACGCTTGCATAATCCACAAATGATAAAAGAAAAGAGTAATTGGTATAATACAAAGTAATATGGAATGTAAAATAAGCGATTGGGAATGTGCATATCATGCATGTGAGGGAAATAATTGTCAATTTAATATGCTGACTAACAAAGGCACGACAATTAGCTATGGCATTCCGGATTGTGGCCTCGGCCAAAAAGCGCAGCGCATAGCTGCCGTATGGGATAATTTTGATAGAATTTTTATTCGTAAGAATTTTCCTGTTATGTCGTGGCCACAGCTGCTTATTGCCGTAAATGAAATCAGACATGTAAATACAAAGGTTACTCTTAGCCAGTTAAGACATGAAGTGCGCCGGTTAGGTCTATATAAAGGGCGGCAAATTAGATGGAGTAGTATAGCTATAAAATATCTGAAGGATAATTATCAAACTCAAGGTAATATTGAACTAGCAGCTTATCTATCCATACACCATTCTTCCTACAGGAAAATAGAAGGTGAAAAAATATTTAGAGTTTTCAATAAAAAAAATATTGAAAAGAAAATGGTTTTACTCGGGCTTAAAAGAACGCCTGAACAACTAATTACAATAAAAGAAAAGCATGTAAAAAATGGAGCCTTCAAGGGTGCTTGGGTTGGTAAAAGAAAACCTGCCGAAGAAGAAAATATTCGTATTAGAACTATGAACGGAGTGAAAAAACGAGTAATCAAGATAAACGGACGCTACATTCATTATCGCCGATGGCTTTATAAAAATTTCATTGCACCCATTCCTGATGGTTATATGGTATATGGTAAGGATGGTGATACGCTCAATGATGATCCGGATAATCTCGGAATATGCAAAAGAAAAGGCTTGCATTCTACGGAACAACTTGAAGAAGCTATTATTCTGTTAAATGGAAGGAAAAGAAAACTAACTGCAGATATAGCAAATCTCCACCGAGGAACAAACGATAAAGGTAAATTAAGAATAACGTATGAAGATCTGAAAGAAAAAGAGAAGAAAATAAATGCAGAATTAAATAGAGTAGACAGGATTAGTAAAGAGTTTGAGCAAAAGCTCGAAAAGAGATGTAAAAATATAATAAAGAGAGAGAAAATATACGTATGAAAAAGGAACAACAATTATTTGCTACTCAATCCGGAGCGAATTTTTCCGAATGTAGGAAATACCGGTATGCCTTATGGCGTATATGGGATGACACTAAACCCTTTATTATGTTTATTGGACTCAATCCATCTACGGCCAACGAAGACAAAGACGATCCAACCATAAGGAGGATTAAATCGATGGCGAAGAATCTCGGTTATGGTGGTGTATATATGCTCAATTGTTTTCCATATATCAGCACAAATCCGGATGATCTAAGAGATTTCGGAAATACCGCGATTAACGATATTCATTTACTCGAAACCTCTTTTCTATGTAATGAGGTTGTTTTCGCCTGGGGATCGTTTAATATTGTCAAAGAACTTGGCCGAGATAAAGAACTATCGGCCATTTTCCCTAAAGCAAAAGCTCTAATAATAAATAAAGACGGCTCTCCACGCCATCCGCTGTATGTTCCAAATAAAACCCAATTAGTGAATTTTAAATTACTAAAAAATGATGCATAACGCAATGGACTATAAAATAAAAGAATTCGGTTGTATCTGTTTTATTGGACTAAAACCTCCTGGATATTTACACCATCTACATTTTATGGAATTACATTCAATGATTTCAGGAAAAGAGGTTTTGATAATTGCGGCAGATGATATAAGAATCAATATTAATAAGCCTGATAGAATACCTGAAATCTTTGAAATGAAAGCGATCCCCATGATTCCTATTGAAGAGCCACCAACCTGGAGAGAAATCAACGAAGAAAAGAAAACAAAGTTCTATGATAGATTTTACAAACCTAAATATAAAAGGAAGTAAATCATGAAAAAAGACAATAAAATAATAGTATGCATTGCTCAAGACGATGAGGAACGCTTGAGTATGGTTGCACAACTATCTGTAAAACTTGGTTTTGCAAAGACCCCTGGAGATGCAAGGAAAATAATCCGACAATCCCCTCATGATTTCGATCTAGTGAGCAGTTATTTTATCCTGGCTAAGGAGTACAATCTTAAATCCTCACCGCTCACTACACATCGGTTATACGAATTAGCATCCAGAGGTATAGCTGTAATTATAGGCAGCCGCAAATTACCTCCTGAGTATGAATTCTGCTGCACTCCCTTTTATGTCACTGATTTTAATAAATTATAACAGCTATGTCTAAGACACTTAAAAAAATATGCGAACTCCTGAAGGTAGATTATATCGAACTGATGGGTACAAAGAAACCTTACAAAGAAGCACATAAAGCTTTGCTTGTATTCTGCTACTTACACCAGGACGCACGCCTGATAGATTTAGTAAACACTACCAGCCAAAAAGAGTGGAATGTACGCTCTTACATCCGAGAAGCCAATGAGCTTATTAAAACAGATACCGAATTTCAACAACTGGTGGAAGCGTTTGAATGCGTGGAAGCTTAATTAAATGCAGTTTTGCTGCGATTAGCAGCTTTTAAACAAGACATACGCTAGTATGTCTTTCCTTTCAGTCTTTGGCCTTGCACGGCGTTTTATTTAAGCCCGTGCAAGGCCTCGCTGTTTTCCCCCACTTCCCCCCAATTTTATTAACTTCAATTTTAGAACATAATTATAGTAAAATCGGATTTAGGCTTACAAAAAGATTCCGGTACCGCGCGGATCCATTTAGAATAGTTTGTACAGCAGCTGTTAATTTGATGCAAAGTGTCAAAATTCAATTTTCCTATAAATGATACCGGTAGAAGGTGGCGGTACCGGAAATAAAAAAAAAGGATATCTCCCGGTGTTAGATCTAGATAAAAATAAGCGATATCGGAAATAAAAAAAAGGATATTTCCCGGTGTTAGATAAATGATCAAAGTTATAAGACGCCCTATATAATATATCTTTTTATATATTTTACTCTTTTTCAAAAGTAAGATATCAAAAAATAAGAAAAAAAATTGTACAATTGAACAAAGGTACTAAAAAAGCATATTAAATAATTGAATATCAAAATATTAACTAGCGCACACTTTTTGCACTTTTTTGCACTTTTCGTTCAAAAGTACTCTTGTACTTTTTTTTAGGCCTTGTTCTGTTTTTTAAACCTATTATTTTCAAAATTGTGCGCTTCTAACTTACTGATATTTAATATATTATATAATATATAGAGAGATTATGTACAAAAGCACTCTTTTATTTCAAGTTTTGAACTGGATACTTATAAGAATATGAATAATGTTTAAAAATAATATGTTAAATATTTGTTTATCAACATTTTAATATATATATTTAAGGTTAAAAACATGCAATTTTAACTCTAAACAACCACACTTATGACTACCAAAATCACGGTTAAAGAACATCTGCAGGAATATATGATTGGAAAATTCTATGATTCGGAGAAAATAGCCATTCGTTTGCCTGATAATTTAGACTTGTATCATACAATTTATGACTTATTAGAATCAAGACCAATAAATGTAGTTAGAGATTGTGGTAATTTGGAAATTTTCCTCCCAGAAAGAAGTAACGGTAAGAAAACCAATAAATACAACTATCTAGGTTTACGATCAGTCCGGATAATTGAAAATAAAATAGAAAATATGTTTTGGGCAGAATTACACGATCTGCTTGATGAACAAAAACACCGGGAAGGAATAGAATATATCAATACCGTGTATTTATTTCTAAGGAAGTATTCAATTACTTCTATCACAGATGATGCATTGCTTAAAAACTACTACAGATGGCGCGATACAGTTCGCAAAAAAAACAGAAGAAGAGATTATAAAAAAACTGCATAATTATTTTAGTAAGCAAGTGTATTATTTTGTCCTTTTTTGGCAGTAAAAATGGAGTAAAAGCGTCTGAAAATGGATAAGTGTTTAATTTACAATAAATTATATAGGTATGAAAATAATTTGTAATCAAATAGAATTCGCTCACATCAATGATTTTGAAAATTCGGAATCAGATGAGCTAACATTTAAGAATGGAAAAGGATGGAACAAACTCCATCCGGCCGTTAAGATAACTTATAACTCCGACGAGGAAATAACTGATTCCGGTACCCTGGTACATGAATCCGTTACTGCTTTGGTCTATTCTAATATAGCAGTAGTGATAGTCAATAATTTAAAGTCGTATATATTACGCCTTTATGGTAATAATGAAACATTTATTGTTGGATCAATTGCTTATCCTACCCAAAAAACAATAAACGACGACAAAGTGCGTGCAACAATTAAGTTTGAGCGTACTTCCTGCCGATAGCTGTCGTTTGCCTCATTAGTATATAGCTGTATCATTGTGCATTAATATTAATGCACAATGAATAATTCAAAACTACTCACCGAGCTGATCACTTCCATTATGTTTATGCGTAAAACGGATATGCAGGAAGTAAAATCTCTTTACGCGATGCTTCGCGATAATAAAATACCATCCCAAAAAGATAAAACACTTAAAATGCTGAAAGCTCAGCATAAGTGCGTATTTCTACCACAGGCTGAAGGTGATTATTCCTCCGATTTATTTGCTGACTACGAAGAAAATAGTGTGGTAATCATTCCAATCATAGGAATGATGACAAAATATGGCAGTTGGTATAGTTACGGAATTGATGAGATTGCTAATGTTATTCGTGCTGTGGATATGTCTCCAAATATTTGTGGATCTATTTTACTATGTAATACTCCCGGAGGATCTAACCAATCATTACTTCAAATTGAGGACGCGATGCGTAATCGTACTAAACCTTGTGTGGGTGTGATTGATGGAAATTGTTTTTCTGCAGGTATTTATGCGCTTTCATTTTGTAATAAAATAGTAGCCACTAATTTAATGTGTGAAGTTGGCTCAATCGGAGCTATGAGTTTTCTCGTTGATGATTCCGAATATTGGGAAAACTTAGGTATTAAAGAATTGGAATTTTATCCTCCTGAAAGCGAGTTTAAGAATTTAGATATACGCGAAGCCTTAAAAGGCAATGCAGAAATGCTTATCAAGGAGCAATTATCTCCAATTGCAATCCACTTCCAAAATATAATTAAAGAGAATCGTCCTAAAATTGACTTGAAAGTACCTGGTATTATTGGTGGCAAAACTTTCTATGCCAAAGACGCTGTAAATTCTAAGCTAATTGATGATATAATGAACATCGATTCAGCCGTACAGTTAGTACAAACCCTATCACAAAATCAAAAAAATATTTATTCACAATTAAAAATTTAGTTTTATGAAAAAATGGCAAAAAAGACTTATGGCTGTTGTTACCTTACTTGGGTTCGGTGAAAAAATGGCAAAAGGTTTATTAACAGCAGACGATCAAAAAAAGATGTATGCTGAGTATGAAAAAACACACGGAATCTCGTTTGAAGCCGATAAGGCAAAGAATGAGGATGACGAACCTGAAGGCGGAGAAGGCTCCGAAGGTGGAGAAGGTACACAAATGCATGCTAAAGGTGGCGAAGTTGTTCTTTCTGCAGAGAAACAACAAGAGTTAGCTATCTTATTAGGTGTAAAACCCGAAGAAGCTCCAAAAACCGAAAAAGAAGCTACGGTCGCTTTAACTAATGAGATTAAAGAAATTAAACTTCAAGTAGAGGTTCTTTCTAAAGAATCAGATAAACCTAAAACTCCGGAAGTAAGCATGGCACAAAACAATCAACGCGTGATGGGTGTAGTTTTAGGACACGCTGCTCACTCTGCAACTCACTTATTTGGTATTGAAAACGAGTTCTTCTTGAAAGACAAATGGTATAATAAGTTGATGACAGGTCGCAGTGTGATCGAAGCTGGTGAAGCTGACGAAAAACTGTTATTGAAAGACTTGGCTGCATTTGGAAAACAAATGAAAGCTCGTTTTAAAGAATTAGAACAATCAAATCAATTAGCTTCTTTGGATTACAATAAAATGTTATCTGGAGGTGGTAGTGTTGATTATTCAACTCTTACAGATGTTGCCGGTGAGTATATAATTCGTCGTACGGACTTAATTTTTGCATTTTTCCGTTCTTTACCTTCTGTTACAGCTATTTTCCCGGTTGTATCGAATGTACAAAATAAGGAAATTGCTTCTTCTGCAAGTTTTGGAGAATTATCTCAAGCTTATCGTAAAGGTCGTATCTTTAAAGGAAGCGTGAAATTTGCTGCTGAAATTTATTCTGTGATCGATGTGATGTTCAAATTCCAATTTGAAGACATGATCGATTTGGAAAAGAAATATATCGGCTACATCAATAAAGAAGCTTCGGGTATTATCAAATGGACATTCATCGAATGGTTAATTGTAAACTTCGGGAAGCAATTGATCAATGAACAAAATGTTCGCCGCGTGGAAGGTGTTCGTGTAACTCCTCAATCTGTAACTTCAAATCCTGCTTTATTCTCAGCTGATGGTGTAATTCGTGCAATCCAACGCGTAGAAGAAGAATTGAAAGTATTGCCTTTCGAGGATCTTGTTTTATATAGCAATACAACTATGTTAGCTTATGTAGAAAGTTTCTGGGCTAAAGTTGTTGGTTTACTTCCAAGTGTTGAAGGGTATAAAGTTCATGGTAACTTGAAACATAAATTGTGGTACCAAGCATTGTATGCTGAAAAATACGGTGAGTTTTCAGGTGTTATTGTAAGCGGACAACAACTTACCGATCTTCATCCTGAGTCTATCGTTTGGGTTCCAAATATGAGTAATAACAATTATAAAATGTGGATCACCATTCCAGGTATAGTTGAAACTTACGAAGATAAACCGGGAGAAATGCTTGCATTTGAGTTTACTACCGAATTTGAAGGCGTTTTGGCTAAATCAAGATGGAAAGAAGGAGCTGGTTTATCTATGGCTGGTGTAAAATTCGCCACAAAAGCTGAGCTTATTGCTTCTGAAAGAAAATATCAATATATTTTCACGAATGATCCTGCTTCTGCTTTAACTCTTGCAGGAACTGTATCATTTGCAGCAAACAGCTTATTTGCTATCACCGGAGTTACTCAGGTAGATACCGTTACAGGATATGCTCAAGATAAAGTTTACAAATTAGTTGCTACTGCAGCAGCTGATGAAGTAAAAAAACTTGGTGCATTTGCTAAGATTGCTTCTAAATTTACTGCCGGTGCTGCTGGAGATTATATCAAGGTATATGCCGAGTTGGAAGATGTTGAAGAAACAATCGATGGTGAAACAGTTACAGTTACTCAACCTACAGGTTTATTTCTTGAATTAGAAAGAAAAGTTACTGCCTAAACAATAAAGCAAGTGTAAGATAAATTCTTACACTTGCTTTTCTTTCCTTCTCTCTTATTTTCAATTGTTTAATTAAAAAATATATAATTATGTCACAACTATTTGATCTTCCTAAAGGAGCAAAAAACAAAGACAAATCTCAGAAGCTGAAATTTCGTTTATTCCTTGCTCCTATTGCAGATGCAGATGTTGATAACTGGCCAGAATCAATAAAGGCTAAAATCAGCACGAATGTTCTTCTTGCCGGTAAGGTTTTTAAGTTTATCGATTGCAAAACTGATAGTTTAAAACCAAATGCCGAACCGGGCGATGCTCCGTTTGGAGGTAAATTGAAAATTCCTATAATTCTTGAGGGAATTACTCCGGATATCCTTGATTGGGTATATAAAAATACCGGTGATGAGTTTGTAGCTATTTGGGAACGCTGTACCGATGGACAAATGTTTATTGGTGGTTCTCCTTGCTCAGGATTAATGCTTAAACTTGTTTCATTAGGTGATTTAGACGGTGGAATTACTGGTGCTTCTCTTTCTTTGGAAGGTGGAGAATGTCCAGAACCTATCTTATTCTACGATGGTGACATTCCTCGCGAAGCTCCAGCGCTAATTGCTTTAGGCGAAGGAACCACTTTTGCTATCACTACGGCTTCTCAATTTAAAATGCCTGATAATGAAGCTCCGGTTACATTAACAGACATTACGGGTGTTGTGGATGGTGATGTGGGTCGTATCATTGAGATTATTGGAGCCGGTATAAATAATCCAACTGCAATTGTAAGCTCTTCGAAGTTTATTATGCAGAATGGCTTATCATTCTCTTGTGCTGAAGGTTCTGCTATTTCTTTTAAAATCACTAAAACAGGTTCTGCTGCATACGCCTTCTACGAGGTACTGCGTAAATCATAAATAATTACTAGTGGGTGCGTTAATAGCGCATCCACTTAATTTTAAAACTATGAATAAAAAACTTACAATATCCGAAAAAACGGAACTTATAGAAAAACTTCGTAATGAGAAGGATGCTTTTTATAAAGATCTTGATTTGTTCCGCAAACATTTTCCATTCCATAAGCTTAACAATGATTTAGCCCGGGCAAATGAACACAACATGAGTGCGTTGCATGGTAAGATAATTTATGAACTTTTGGACAAAGTTTCGGAAGATGAGATTTTGGAAAATAGAAAATCTGCTGAAGAACTAGCCGCTACTGAGGAAGCTAGAGTTGCAGAGGAAGCTCGTATTGCTGAAGAATTGGCCGCCGCTGAAGCTGCTGCTGAGGAAGCTAGAGTTGCAGAAGAAGCTAGAGTTGCAGAGGAAGCTCGTATTGCTAAAGAATTGGCAGATAATGAAGCTGCGGATAAGGTCGAAACGAATAAAGTAGAAGGTGATAACATCAACGGTGATCAGACTGAAACCGATAAGGTAGAAACTCCAAAGGTGGAAACTGACAAGGTAGAAACTGAAAATACCGAAACCAATAAGATTGAAGGTGATAATATCAACTGCGATCAGACAGAAACCGGTAAGGTAGAAACCGATCCGGTAAAAGTTACCAAGGTACCAGCTACAAACACACCTACTGCAAAAAAAAAGACTGCAGTAAAACTAACCCAAAAAGGTCTAAAAAAGAAGAATTTCCGCAAATAAAGTGGGATAACTTAGATTCTTTTGATATTCAAACAGCCATTCTCCTGTATAATGATCGTGTGGAAACATATCATCGTATGCAGGAGATTGATGTTTTAATAGACCTACAAACCGATTTAGCCCGTGAATTAGTCGATTTAGACATCCGAAATCAACAAGCCCATAAAGAACTAGCCAATTACAACGATATGGGCTTATTTCTCTTTATTCATCCCACTGCAATACAAAGAAAGGTACAACAGCAGTCCGTTTCAGATTTAACGGCTCTAATGGCCTCAAATCCATCTAAATTTTTATCTGAGATAACAAATGTAGAACAAAACATTCGCCGTATAGAGAGCAATATCCGCACAAAGAAGTACAAATCAGAGGAAGAACTCCGTAACTGGGAAGAAAATCTCACTCGGTCTAAAATACGCAAACAAGTTATCGTAACGCTTATATCTAAATAAGCGTTATTTTTTTACCTAAAACATATCTCTTTTACTCAAAAACCACCCGTTTTTCCTCTTTTGACATTTATTTTCAATTTATATCGTTGATATTCAGCCATTATTATTTTTCAAAATGAAATTTTAAAAATTTTTGTGACGATTAAGAGCGTGCCACTAGTTCCTTAGGATGTAATGCATAGATGTATGAAATAGGGGATATATGATAAGGTATTAATAATTAGACATATATACATTTAAAAAACAGAAATGAAAAATATATCATATAACTAACGGATTCACTTCATTAGTTAATGCTTGTGTCCTTTATTGCCTATCCGTTTGTATCTAGTTTTGCTATATATATAATAAGCATGATACAACTTACCTGGCACACAGAAAAAAGAATCATAAGAGATATCATTCCTTATGCATTCAATCCTCGCAAAAGAAATGAGGAGAAACAATCCGAGTTACTTAAATCTATTCAAGACTTTAACCTCGTAGATACTCCAGTCCTTAACTTCGATGGTGTATTAATATCCGGACAGCGCAGGCTTGAAGCGTTCTTTGAGTTAGGTCGTCAGTTAGAGGAGATAGATGTACGCGTTCCTAATCGATTACTAACTGATGATGAGGTCAAGCGTTACTGCCTACTTGCCAATACTCATGCAGGTGAATGGGATCTACCTAAACTCGAAGCACACTTCTCAGATATTTATCATAATATCATAGACCTGCCATCCATTGACATAGACTTACACTCAATCAATAAACTTGATAAGCAAAAGGAACTAGACATAGAGATCGTTGAGGATGGCTTTGAAGAAGAACCATCAGACAAAGAACCCATCACTCAGCCTGGTGATCTATATGAGATGAACAATCACCGCATAATGTGCATCGATTGCACGGACTACCTACAACTTAAACAGTTAATGGATGGGGACTTAGCAAACATGGTCTTTACTGATCCTCCATACAATGTCCGCGTCAAGGGTATATGCGGCAATGGCAAGACTAAACATAAGGAGTTTAAGATGGCATCGGGAGAGATGAATAAGCAACGCTTCTCACGCTTCTTGGAGGATGTGTTCTTTAACCTTATTAAGACAACCACCGACGGTTCTATCCATTATATCTGTATGGATTGGAAGCACATCAATGAATTAACTGAAGCCGGCCAGATCTATACCGAACTCAAGAACCTGATTGTGTGGGTAAAAGATAACGGAGGGATGGGTACCTTCTATCGCTCTAAACATGAACTCATCTTTGTGTATAAGAACGGTAAAGGCAAACACACAAATAACTTTGAGTTAGGCCAAACAGGCAGATATCGGACAAACGTATGGGAATATGCCGGGATGAATTCATTTAAGAATCAGGAACGCGAACTCCTGGAAGATCACCCAACAGTTAAGCCGGTTAAATTAGTTGCGGATGCTATTCTCGACTGCAGTCTTTTTAACGATATAGTTTCGGATCTATTCTTAGGATCCGGAACTACGCTTATTTCTTGCGAACAAACAAACCGCATCTGTTACGGCTCTGAGTTGGAGCCTAAGTTCGTTGATCTATCCATCAAGAGATATATCTTATTCTGCCGTACCTATAAGAAGCCGATCGTAATTAAGCGTAATGGCATAGAGTTAACTGATCGGGAATTAAGCCTATTCTTAGTATGAGTTATCCGAATTCTTTTTTGGAGAAAATTAGATCCTTCGGGATTCTTGGTTATTCCGTCGATAAAATAATAGATCTAGTTGAGCCGGAAGATGCTGATCAGTTCCGAACTGACTTTATAACTGAAAATAGCGATGTGTATAAATATTATCGTAAAGGAAAGACTTCAGGTGAATATAACTTGGATAAAGAGCTATTTGATTTATCAACGAAATCGCACGATGTAAAAGCAAATGAAACTCTTAAAGATAGGCTTCAGCGCAATAAAATTGACGATCTTATTTACTCAAATTTCGGATTATGATTGAACATTTACAAAAATTACAGCCTGAAATAGTCGAGCGATTCCTTGAGATTCGCAATGCTGAAAAATGCGGAATTCCTGCGCCTTTAGCTGACTATATTCTTCAGGTTAATGAAGCCACGAACCTATTTCGTAAATATCAATCTATAACAGAATGTTCAAAACGCTTACAAAAGATATATCCAAACCTTTCTATATCTACCTGTAAATCTCGTATTTACGATTCTATAAATTACTTTAATTCCGATTGTTCTGTTACATCCGGTGCGTGGAATCTCTATTTTGCAGACCAGATGATGAAGTTATTTGAGGTTAATTTAGTTGCACATGACTTAAGAGAAGCTCGTATTTGTTTTCAACAAGCTCGTGCTTATAGAATTGAAGCATCTGCTAATATTATTGATCCTAATAGGCTTAAATATAAACAGCAAATAGTCTCTTCTACTTTCGAACTAGATCGTATGGGGGTTAAAAAAAATGGTCTCTTAAAAGCCTACGAAAAAGGCTTGTCTATAATAAAATCGAGAGATATATCAACTGAAGATAAAGATAGACTAATTGGAGAGCTTCAGAGAGAATTGAATATAACAGATGCTGAATATGAAAGTTAAAAAATACGATAATGATATTTTTGATGAAAATTATTTATCTGTTGCTCAGATATTAATAAAATTAGCTGATCCAACATTTCTTTATGCTGAATTAGGACGTGCATCAGGTAAAACTTCTCATATATTGGCTCCTCGGATTGACAGAGTTCAAAACGATATGCCTGGAGCGGTATTATTGCTTGGAGCTCCAACTTATAAATTAATTGCTGATACAATTGTTCCTGGAATACTTCAGTATTTTAAAGAAAATTATGAGCGAGGTATTTATTTTGAGGTTGGAAAAAAGCCAAGAGACCATTTTAAAGAATGTTGTGAATATATTGATGATTGGAAACATACAATATCATTTCATAACGGAGCTGTTATTCAATTTGTATCTGCCGATCGTCCCGAATCTGCTTTAGGTAAAAATGGCGCTCATCTGTTTGTTGATGAAATGCTTCGAATATCTGAAGAAAAATTTACAAATAGAGTAATGCAGGCCTTACGTGCTGATAGATCTAAGTTTGGACATTCGCATTATTTTATGGGAGTTACCGGGACTTCTTCTTCTCCTGATATGGAAACGGATGAGACTTGGTTTTTGCCGTATGAAAAGAATATGAATAAAGAGCTAATTGAAAGTATTCAGGAGATAGCTTATCATATTGATTTACGATATGCCGATTTATTCAAGGCTCAAAATGAATTAAATATTGAAGAAGTAAATAAATGTCAGGCTTTTATTGCGAGATGGGAAGAAAGGATCCGGGAGTTTCGCCGTGGGGAAACTTATTATATAAGAGCCTCTTCATTTTCTAATATAAAAATATTAGGAATTGAATACATTGAAAATCAAATTAAAAGCCTTAAAAATGTTGATGAACTAAACTCTTCAATTTTTGCTGTTCGAAAAAATAAGGTAAAAGATCGCTTCTTTGGTAAGTTTGGGAAACAACACCTCTTTGATGATGGCTATGAATATAAATTTATTGATAAACAGGCTATTGATGCAATTGATAGACATACCAGCAAAAACCTCAAATATTGCGATCCAAATGAGCCGCTTTATGTTGGTTATGATCCTGGTCCTTTCTCCTCCTTAATCGTAGCTCAACGTAATAAAAAAGAGAAAAAATTCCGTATTATCAAAACATTCTATGCTATCCATCCTGATCAACAGCAAGAAATCGCGGATCAATTTGCTGCATTTTTTATAAATCATAAACGGAAAGTCATATTTCTACACTACGATAGAGCGGCCAATCAACGTGATCCAAAATATAGAGATTATTACAAACTAATGGGTGACATTAGCGATACGGACGCCATTTTACTGAAAGAGTACCTCGATGGAAATCGCTGGAACGTACAACTCATGTCGCTTGGAGCTCCTGTTATTTTCTATTCTCAACACTATAGGCTACTGAGTAAATTATTTGGAAAAAATGACGGTACTCGTGATGATATCCTTGTCGATGAGTTTGAATGTGAAGATCTAGTCTCAAGTATCAATATGTCTCCATTAAAAAGAAATGAAGGAAAAATAATCCTTGATAAATCAAGTGAAAAACTACTGGAGTATAAGGATCAGCGTTTTTATTCAACTCAGATGTCATCAGCATTTATGTATTTGCTTTGGGGTGAATTCAATCACTTGTTACCCGAATCCGATAGGCACGCATCTACTCCCGGAGTAGGTGGTACTTGGGGTGGTTAATTTGTCCTTTATCGTCACTTAAATAAATAATTTCTTTGCTATGGATATAATCACCGGTACGGATGCGATAAATAAAATGCGCGAATTAAGAGCAGTTCCTGGTCAAGCATTTGGAATCGTATTTATCACCTGCAATCTATCCACACATCAAAATTGTGGTCAATTCCGCAAAATAGAACGCTGCCGATTACGCACCGCAATGATAGATGAAGGCTTAAATGTATCTGCCGATCACTATCTCTATTTTACTGATGTTGATACGGATGAACCAAAGCAGTGTTTTAAGAAGCTCATCCGAAAAGTCTGTTTTAATAATAATTGGTTTATAGTCAAATGGTTTGAGTAATGGATAAAATAAAAGATAAAGAATTTATTGCTGAACATTCAGGTAATCGTGGCTTTTTAGCTGCTAAAGATTACGGAGTGCTCACTTACAGTATAGATGGCGTTGACGATAGAGACGATATTCGCACTAATGAATACCGCTCAATATATAGCCGTTATTTACGGGAAAATGCCTGTATGCAAGTAGATGGTTTTTGGGTGCCAATGTGGGGAGAAGGGCACAACCTGTATCCACAGGAAGTTTATTCATTGGTTTCCGAACACAAGATGCTTCCTTCCATTATTCGCAAACAAGTAAAATTCATTTTTGGCAAAGGTCCTCGTCTATATAAGGAAACTATTCAAGGAGAAAAAGAGAATGAACATCGGGTGCGTGTTCCAGTTCAAGATGATATTATTCAATCCTGGTTAGATTCCTGGGAAGAAAAAGGTTATCCTCACTATTGGGAGTACCTCAAGTGTCTTACCGACGATTTATATCATGTCGAAACTGTTTGCTCTCAATACCATTTAAATAAAGGGGCTCGTCTCGCTAAACCTGGAAGCATAGAAGCATTATCTTATGTAGGTAGCGACGAAGCTCGTTTGGCTGCCAATGGAGATTTTTACAATAAACGCGTTAAATCGGAGGACTGTAACTTCGTATTAGTTGGCGACTGGCTGAATCTAGGCATGGGCTTTAAGGTCTATAATAGATTTGATCCTAGAACTCCTTTCAAATATCCGGAGGCGATTGCCTTCAATATCGATAAAACTTTCACTAAATGGGTATACTCCTATACAGAGTGGTTCAAAGGTCTAAAAGAATGGATTAAGGCAGGTAACTTAACCCCTAAATATCTTAATTCATACCTCAAGAACGCTTTAAATGCGCATGTCCATGTAACGATACCTGGTACCTGGTATGCAGCACAAAAGCAAGTACTCACTGATATTTGTAATAACAACATCATTGGTGATGAAAACACACCTATTCAAAAGGAATATAGAGGTGTATGTTTAGTCGATTCGACTGGTAAACCCTATCGTTTCTTTGAGTCCATGATGAACGATCTAGTCGCTGAAGAACTTAAGAAAATAACCAAATTAATGAGTGGTGAAGGTGAAAACCAAGGCAAAATGTACGCCACGCTTAAGTACGGTGAAGAGGGTTGGAAGTTTGAAGAATTTCCTAGCAAGTTTAAAGAATATTTCGATGCGGTTCTTAACCTGGATAAACGAGCCGATCAAATGATCCTTGCCGGCAAAGGAATTTCCTCTTCGATTACCAATGTGGAAAATGATGGAGTTATATCCAAGTCCGGAGCCGATGTATATTACAATTACCTCATCTATGTGGCTTCGCTGACTATGGATGAGTATTTCATTACCAAGGAAATAAACCGTGCTATACAGCTCAATTTTCCTCATGCTAAAGCTGAAGGAATTAAGCTTGGTTTCTGGATTGATATCCCGGCTAAGTTACAGGAAACGTCCCCACAAAATAGACCGGATAATACATCGACAGCTGACCCCATAAAAAAATAATAGCCATGGCTCTAAAAATACCATTCAAAAGCGACAGTTTCTCTGACGAAATGAAACCAAAGTTCTCCGGAGGAAATCTTACGCTTGAATTTGAAAATCTAGAAAGTACACTCATCAAAGTTGGTGTAGAAGTTTCTACATTAATAGGTCAGGCTCTATATGACAAAATATGTGATGGTACAGCTGTCACTTCACACGAAGCTGTAGCGGGTCCTCCTATCGTGATTGCTATTACCACCGAACAAGCCGATGGATTAAACGCATCCGCAAAGGATTATTTACAGCGTGCAATGCTCCATTTTACGCTCTATCAGAATATTATATACCTGATTGCGAAAATTGGTAACGACGGGATCACTGTAAAGAAAAACAACGACGAAACTACCATCTTCAAATATCAAGAGGTAAAGCTTAGTAACAAGCTTATTTGTGATGCTTGGTTTTGGATGAATAATCTTATTAAGTTTCTCAATGATAATGCTGATAGTTTCACAGATTGGAAAGATTCAGATCAACGCAAGCAGTATAATTCTATCCCGGTTAAAGTAGCCGATTTTGCCAAGTTCGTTGGTGTTTCAGATGAGTACTTCTTTATGTCTGCCATGTGGCTTATTCGCGAAGTTTGGACAGAATGTGTCCAAAGCAGAGTCAAAGAACCTGATAAAACTGACAAGCTATCCAGAGCTGTCTGTTATGAAGTAATGGCTCGTGCTTGTTTGCGCTTGCCTTACTATTCCTTACCCGAATCTGTGCGTTTGGATATCAATACCGAAATGAGTAAGGATCATGCAGCACAATCAGATCTGAACATAAAAGAGAAGATATCGGCACAATTCCAAACCCGTGCAGATGGTTATTGGTCATCTTTCGATAATGAGTTAGTAGCTGCTCAAGCTAAAACTCCGGTACTAAATGTTTCTTCCGAAGTATATAAGTCGAAAGCAGCTTCTAAGGACGATAAATTTGGACTAGTATCATGAAGACATTCCAATTAAATAAAGGCACACTAGAGCTTCCAACATCTATGGATGAGCTTACCTTAAAGCAACGAGAATATGCATTCTCCTTGCTATTCCAATTATTTGCAGGCTCTATTACACCCTTGCAATTCAAAGCTATTCTGCTTATTTATCTCACCGGTTATAAGCCGGCTAAAACAAGACAAATACACGAGCTGTTTTTATTCTTATTTAGAAGACAGAAATATGAGGAATATATGGAGTTAAAAGCCGTTCGTGAAGATAACATCCAATTTAACCTGGTAAAACTGTCAGAACAAATCGACCTGCTTTTTACCGTCGAGGATAATAAAATTATTCCGGATCAAGCCTTCCCGGATAATCCGTTTCGCTCTTCTTTCGAATACTCGTCTTTTTTTACACGTAATATAACTGTCGAAACGGACATCACGGCCAAAGAATTTTCCGACTGCCTTGATCTAATGATGGAAGCCGATAAACATGAAGCTGGTGAAGTTCGCGATCATTGTACCAGCAAAATAGCTTCTATCCTACTTCGTATTGAGATGAAAGAAGCTTGTATGCTTAGTTTTGGAGTTCGTTTTGGTGTCATGTGCTGGTTTCAAAGTATAGCATACTTTTTTCGTAATCATCCTGATTATAGCATCTTATATAATCGTACTAAAAAAGCTTCAGACGAGGACGATGATGATAAGATCTCGCTCGGAATGAGTGAAACGATGCTCTATCTGAAGAAAGAAGGCTACGCACAATCCGATGATATGAATGTGATCGAGTTCTTCAATGCTCAAGTTAAATCACTTAAGGATAACTTATTAGCTGCCATCTCTTCCGGGATGGAAATAGACAAACTATCTGACAAAACAGGCCTATCAATTACCGACATTAATCGACTTATCTAATATGAACAATCCGGACTATATTCTAGAGCTGTATAAGTACTTCTCTAAGTTTGTACCTAAAAAAACATTAACGCCTAGCTTTAAAAAACCTGCTAAGCCTAAGCCTGGCTATGATGAATTTAAAACGGAGGTATTAGCGCAGCCGGATACTTTTGTTCTCCCGGATATTGGAACCTTTGTCGTATCTGCAGATATCGATCGCGTATCCGATCGAATCAAGAATTCTACCGGAGTAGTCCTATTCGTTGAATATGGCAAAACAAGTTTGGATCCAAATAATTCCTCCGAAGGCGTAGAAGAAAACTTATCCGTTACCATCGTAGAATCTTGCGAGTTTACCAACAACGATAATCTCAATGAGGCATTAATTATCAATAATTGCCTCAATCTGCTTATTCAGATCTTAGATCAGATGCAAGCTGATCAGACTGAACTTGATTCATGTGGAGAAAGCAGCTTGGTTCAATTTCCGGTAGATATCATCCCGGTAGATCGTAAAACTTTCTTTGATCGTGCTGGTTGGTCCGCTCAGTTTAATAATAAAAAATCAAGATAATGAGCCTATTGCAAGAACGACAACAAGCATTCATTGCTAACTTGGCCGATCTTACCGAGTGGAATGATAAGTTCACCTATTTAATTGACTTAGCTCAAGCCATGCCTGAATATCCTGCTCATCTTCGCGTTCCGGAACTCCTCCTCGAAGGTTGTCAAAGTAAAACTTATTTCGCTTGCTCCTGCGACGATGAAGGCATTCAGATCTATGCCGCAAGCAACGCTTTGATACCACTAGGCTTAGCAGCTGCTTGTCTTGATATTTTCACCGGTGTTCCGCGTGAAGAATTAATCCCTGCAGATATAAACTTTCATATAGTTTCCGGTCTTCTCTCTCATCTTTCTCCTTCCAGAGCTGGTGGCTTGGAACAAATGATTCACCGTATTCTTTCCTGTTAGCTTCTTTTCGTTGTTATATATATGAATGCCTTAAACCGTTTCTGCTAGAATGCAGAAACGGTTTTTGTATTTGTCTATATTTCGTTTACAAACTTTTATATATATTTGTACATCATATCTATTAACCAATATCCATCATTATGAAAAAACTACTCACCATCACCCTACTACTTTGCGCTACGCTTGCGATGGCACAAGAGCCTCTCACTTATTCAAAGGTAATTCAAGTAGATAGTGTCAAAAAGGAAGTAATCTATTCTACATTAATGATGTGGATTGGAACTAATTATCATGGAATAAATAATAATATACAACTATCTGATAAAGAAGCTGGATATATTATAATACCGGTATCAACTCCTTATATTAAAACTGGATATTATCAATGTTATGGTGGTTCTGTTGATTATAAGATGAAATTTCAAATTAAGGATAGTAGATTTAAAGTTGAATTGTTTGGTTTTACTCATGAAATTAACCGAACAGATTGCGCCTTTAATTCTCGTATGGGAATAGTTACTTCGGCAGAAGAAAATCCATTGGGTGGAGGACTATATAAATCATATAATAATAAAATATGGAAAGAAATACAGCAGCTTTGTAAAGATGAATCTGATAAAATATTTTTACAGTTAGGATCCTTAAAATATGCTTCGTCTAAAGCAGCTAATGATAATTGGTAATATGAAAAAAAGACTAACCTTCATCCTATTATCAATATTGATTACAGGATGTGCGCTTACTCCTCAGCAAAAAGCAGAAAAGCTAGCTAAAGAATATGTTAAATCACAAATGAAAAATCCAGATTCTTATGAATCCGTTTCGTTTACAAAATTAGATTCTATATATCAGGATTTTGAATTTTCAAAAGAAGGTGAAACAATTCAAGATAGTATTTCTTCTCTGAGCCAGAGGTCAGATGATTTTAGACTTAGTTTTGACAATCACTATACTAAAAAGCAAATTAAAGATAGTATTGATTTTTACCAAAAGAAAATCGATAACTTATCGGAAAAGTATAAAAAGGAAGGAAAAATATATAAGAAAAAGTTCGTTGGTTTTGGTATCAATAATACATATAGAGGTACAAATGGCTTTGGCGGAGTAGTAACCGAAAATATTTGGATTTTTCTCGATAAAGACTTTAATATAAATCAACACTTATATGGACAATAATAAAAAATATATGTTTTTATTTTTATTACAAAAATAATTACTATTTTTGTATAGCGAAATCATTATAGAAGCGGATAATCCTCCCAATTCTCAGGGCTTTTTTTTATTTTTAGCCCCTACATAAAATATTTTTACATAAAAGAAAAGGCGACCCCTTTTCCCGGTTCATTTGAGCTTCGGCTTCTATGATGGTTTCGCGACTAAGGGGAAAGTGTGGTCGCCCCATTTTGACTACACAAAGCGAAACCATCATAATCATGAAAAATTCACCAACAATTCATCGCGGCCAAGTAAACAGAGCCGCCGTTTCCAAAACACTCAAAACAGTGTTTTCAGTTATTAATAAATGTATTGGCGATAAAAACTTCGCTACCGTATCCGACTCCTCCAAAGGAATAAATCTTCAACTTACGACCGAATCCGGTCAAATAATTAGTATATCTTTGCAGGAAGGAGGAAATTCATGAGTAAAAAAGAAACAATAGAAAAAACACCGCTCGAGTTATTATACGATTGCGGTTATGCCCAGCTATCTATAAAAAAAACTATGTTAATGCTCAGTCAGCTAGTCAGCGATGGTGATTTACCTCATTACCGTGGAGCATTAGAAGATGAAGGTTCTAAGGAATTCAGAGCCTACGCTGAAGGTTGGGCATCCGGAGAAGCCGGTTTGCAATCCGCACTTATGGATAACGCCATAGATGGCAAACGTGATGGCTACAAAAACCTCCAATCCGAACGCCGCACTCAAGCCATCAATGCCGCCATTAAGAAAAATTTCGGTATAGGTGAATCCTCTGACGAGTAATTCAGTATATTTGTAATAAAGAGTTTAGTAATTACTTAACTTATATGACCATGATAGTCCTATTCTTCTTCCTAATCGTCCTAGTATCCTGCGTATCATTCGTAGCAATACATGGTAAAAGCTTAATTCTTCCGAATTTTGCACGAGTAGATCGGGTTCTTAGAGAAAAGCATTCCTGGTTCACTCCTTCCGGATCCACATCCTGGAATACTCTATTTGGTAAGATAATGTATTACGGAGCCTTATTACTATTATTGACAATCATCACTCTTATAATTTACCTATTCATTTTTTAATTGATCAATAATGAACAATTTTAAAAAAGAACTTGATGAACTTTATAAATTGGAGCAAGACAGAGAGTGTCCTCCTGAATCAAAAATGGAGTTTTTAGGAGTAGCTATTTTTGATTTTAATACTTATGATGGAACAATGGATGTGTTATTTTCCGAAAAAATGATTGAAGTTCTTGAATGTATTTTAAATAGAACAACGTTTGAATACCAGGAAGATAAAGAAAAATATATTAATTATTTAACTATGGTTAATATGCCTTTTCTAATTGGGAAATTAGAATATGGAAGTTCAATTAGAGGGGCATGGTTTGATAATTTTAAGACTTATAAGCTTGATTGTGATCAATTAATTATCCAAAAAGGCGAATTATCTGAATTCATTAAACAGTTAATTGAATGGGTACATTCTTAACTTATGCTTTTAAAATTCCTTCTTTATCAAAATAGATAAACCCCGAGTTACTAAATGTAATTCGGGGTTTTTTTATTTATTCCTCATTCTTAATTATTCATTCTTCATTATCAACTTTTAACTTTTAACTATTAACTTAAAACTGTCCTTTCTTTCCTCCTCCGCAATCATTTTATTTGTATCATAAATTAGCAAAGATGATTACTGCCGATATCACCAAGACCGAATTTGTCGTCCAGATCCTTGAGCGAGACCTTAAAAATATCGCCAATGTACAGCTCACTATTGCTGAGAAAAATCTTTATCTATCCGGCCAGTCTCTTACTGCTAAAAAAGGACGACGAGAAAAAATAGGCCGTCGTTCCGGTGAGCTGCTTCGCTCGCTCCAATCTCCCGATTACATGATTCAATCAAAGCCCGGAGGATTCATAGTCACTTCCAATATTGTCACCTATCTGCGTTTCTTAGATATGAAAAAACTAGGCAACCGCCATATCTATAACCGTCAGGTATGGGGTATTCTATATCATAATGCCTTACCGGATATTTCTTACCGATATGGAGAAGCTATCCGCGATAATGTTGGAGAAGCATTGCAAACAGCATTTAATCAATTTTCTAAAAAATAATCTATGTCAGCCAAATTAACCGACGACCATATAAAGTGGATTCTTGATCTGGATGCTGAAGGTATCCAGGGAGAACTAGTCAAGGTATCTTCTCAAATCAAGAGTTTGACTATTGATAATAAGAACTTAGCATCCGAGATGAAGGAAGCATCCAAGCAGATGAACGATGCTCAAGCAGCTATGACAAAGTTGGAGAAAGTTTTCCAAACTAACTCAGTAGCCTACAAGGAAGCTAAAGCCACTTTCGAATCTGCAAAAAATGAAGTAGCCGATTATCAAAAGAAAATTGAGAGCAATACAGTTGCTATTGCTAAGCATAAGCAAACAATAGATACAGTGGTCAAGTCTATGAATATTCAAGACATGACTATGACTCAGCTCAAGCAACGCGCTGCTGACTTGGAGAAACAAATGGCGAAGACTTCCATCTCAGCCTCTCCCGATGCCTATAAAAACCTAGACAAACAACTCTCGGCTGTTAATTCTCGGATGGGTGAAGTCAAAGACTTCAACAAAGGACTCCTGGCTCAATTTGCCGAGATGCATAATCCTGTAGGGTCTGCTGCGCAAACCGTCATCGGTTTTAGTGATGCTTTATCAGCTATATTTAAATCACCTTATGGATTATTGCTTGCCGGTATAGCAGCTGCTTTTTACCTTATCAAAACAGCCGTGGAAGGTAGCGAAGAAGCAACGGTTAGATATAACGCAGCTCTAAAATCAATGCATTCACTTTCTGATAGTTTTACCAGGGGAGTCACATTAGCAATGGCTGGATTATATGACTTAGCTAAAGGAGATACAGAAGGGTATAAAGAAAATATCGCTGCCGCAAAACAATTAAGCGATCAATGGGGAGAGAATGCAAGATACGCAGGGGAATCTGCCGAAATGGAAGAAAAATTAAACAAGGCCATTGCTAGACGAGAGGATTTAACAAAAGTGGCGAATGCTCGAATCGCTGAACTTCGAGAAGTTTCTCAAGATGTTACTAAAACATTAACTGATAGAGAATCAGCTTTTAAAGAAATGTTTGATCTGGGTGATCGCGTGTATGGTACTAGAGTTAAAACTATTACAGAAAGTTTTGCCACTTTTAGTAAAGAACATAAAAATTTTGTAGATCAACTTCGACGAGATAATCCTCAAATAATGAATGTGATCGATCAGACTATGGATAAAGTTAGATCTGGACAAGAATTGACATTTAAGGAGCGAATTGCATTAACTAATTCTGTAAATGATGTGACGTCTAAGCTTGATAAATGGGGAAATATGGGCGAAGAAGGAAAAAAGCAATTTAGATCTTATTTTTCTGATTTATCTGAAGCCGAACAACAACATTTTGATGGAAGAAAAAGAGATGAGCGTATTTATCATGCCATGGAACAAGCAGCTCAGGACGCTGCACTAGCTGCTGCTAAAAAAGCTATACAAGATAAACTCAAAGCTGAAGATGAAGCCCTTAAAACAGAACTCAATAAGCTAAAGAAACAACAAGCCGATGGATTGATTACGGAAGAACAATATAATACAAAAGCTGAACAAGCCACGATAGATAGCGTAAATCGTAAACTTAAAATCAGAGGCCTGGAAAAAAACCAAATACTCGATCTTCAAAATCAATTGTCTGCCGATGAAATAAAACTGCATCAAGACCAGGATAAAGAGATGCTTAAAGGATACTTAGATGCTCGAGATAAACAGTTGGCTATAATAGAATCAGCTCGCGAAACTCAACTCAAATCATTAGAAGATCAAAATCTTGATCCTTCTACCTACGCCGTAAGAGCTGCACAAGTAGAGTCGGATGCTTCTACGGCTCGTTTAGCTGTTGTAACTGCCTATGGAGATAATGTAGCAGCACAGGAATTTAAGAATGCAGATATTCGTGTCGATGCTATTAAAAAGAGTGGTGACGCCGTAGTTGATGCAACTAAAGCCAATCAAAAAGATATAGCAGCTGCACAAGACAAATTTGATAAAGAACAAGCATCTCTTGATAAAAAATATAAGACACAAACGCTTGATGAACAAAAGGCTGATGAGTTAAAAATACTTACAGAAATGAATAACACCATGAATCCTAATGAAAATGGTGAAAAATTACTCTCTGACGAAGCCTATCAAGTAGCCGTCACCGCTTTAGATAAAAAATACGAAGATCAAAGATTAAAAGTTCGTCAACAATATGGACTTGCATCCATGGGTAACCTCTATAATAGCGAGTTAGATGCACTTAATGAGCAGCTTAGAACTAAGGCAATCTCTGAAGAAGATTATGAAAAAGCGAAGCTTAAATTAAAACTTGATTACGCTCAAAAAGCAGTTCAGGAAGCAGAGAAATTTACATCTGCTGGAACTAATGCCGTTCAAGCTCTTCAACAAGCAGAAACAGCTAGTATAGAAGCTGAATCAACTAAACAAGTTTCTGTGCTTACTGATAAATATAATAAAGGATTAATATCTCAAGATGATTATAATAAACAAAAAGAACAACTTGATTATGAAGCAAAAGTAAAAGAACTAGATGTTCAAAAGAAATATGCCGATGCTGCCTTTGCCATGCAAGTAGCTCAAATTACGGCAGCTTCTGCTTTAGGTATTATGGAGGCTTGGGCTTCATCTGTAAAACTTGGTCCTATAGCCGGTCCTATCGCTGCCGGAATATTAACTGGATTGCTAACCGTTACTGCTGCCGCTCAAATAGCAGCTGCCAATGCACAGCGAGAACAGGTTAAATCTATGACTCTAGAAGCTCCATCTTCATCCTCAGGAACTGCTGGAACTATAGTTAATTCAACTACTAACAAAGGGTATTTTGATGGCGGATATACAGGTGACGGGGGTAAATATGAAGTAGCCGGCTATTTACCTGATGGACAGCCTTGGCATAAAGGTGAATATTTTGTTGCTCAGGAAGAAATGCGCCGACCAGATGTAGTTGCTCACGTGCGTGCTATTGAATCAGTTCGCCGTCAGCGTACAAGTAGCAATCCATTACCTGGATTTGCTGATGCAGGTTTTCATAGTAATTCATCTATTCCTGTCAACAATGATTCCGTATCTAGATTCGAAAACGCTATTACTCGCCTAGAAAAATTAGAATTGAAATCCTCTGTCAATTATTATGAGTTTGAGGATGTAAAAAATAGAGTGACTAGCTCTCGCGAATTTGCTAAAAGAAAATAATTATGTTAAAAGTAATAGACAGAACATCTGGTACCGCTTTTGATTTACGTCCTGGTACAAAAATAAGTATAGATCTAACAAATCCTTTTCTAACTGATCAAGGATCCATGTCTCTTGATCTTTCATTACCTAGAACTCCTATTAATTTAAAACTACTTAATTTTCCTCATAGAACAGACCGTCAATCTATTCTAGACCTGAAGAAAGATGTCATTATTTTTTGTGGTTCATATCAAAAAACAGCGACTTTACAAATCAAGGAAGGTCCGCCTGATTCTATAACTTGTCTATTACTTATAAACGAAAGCGAGTTTTACTCAAAATCTCAAAATATTACTTTACAAACTATTTTTCAAAATATTATACGCACTGATTTTTCAGGCTCAAATGCATCAAAGCGTGATCAATGGGTTAATTATTTAGAAATGTTAATGATATCTAGTGTTTCAGGTGTAACTGATGAAGAGATCACCTGTTTCCCTGTATGTACATATGTTGATAATTCGGTTACTTATAGAAGCAATTTTACTGCTCAAGTTTTAAATGATGTTTCTGTAGAAGAAGTGTCAATGATTAATTATAAAGCCTATAGACCGCTTTTGTCTCGTAATAGTAGAACTCATGTAGATAAAGATGGTAAAACAATATCTTGGCCGGTAGGATTTAATGTAACTCCATTTCTAAAACTTCCTTATGTATTAAAAACAATCTTCAATTATTTTGGATATACGCTAGATTGGAGTTCTATTCATTCTATATCTAGTTCATTTGATAATTTAGTTGTTTTAAATAATATACAGGATTCTATAATGAATGGTAATGTTGTATATTCTCAACTAGTACCATCCTGTACCGCATCTTCTTTTATAACTGCTTTTATGCACTCATTTGGCTGTGTTTTTTCCTTTAATCATGAAAATAAAACGGTAAAGGCTACTTTTTACAAAGAAATTCTTGATACAATATCCTCTATTCCAGAGAAATGGGATTTTACAAAATATAAAACATCTTCTTTTTATCCGACCTTTGAAAATTATAAAACACTTAAACTTACTTGTAATCATGATTTAGAGGCAATATCATCATCTTTTGATAGTTATCAAAAATTTAGACTTAGCTATCCTAATATAACTTTCAAAAATTATTTTAATGTTTACACCAGGACTTCCGAATTAACAGATGCTTACGGAATTTATTTTGGAAATAATCTTTGTGGTTATTGGAAATTATCAGAAGCTACCGATAATAGGTCTAAAGTGTTAACTCAAATTTCGGCCGATATTTTTGATTATTATTTGGAAGAGGATAATTATGAAGCTTATGAACTTACTTGTGACCGAAGTGCTTTGCAAATGGTTCTTGCGTCTCTTGGCAAAAAAATACGCTTAAATGGTGATGGTCCTGATACTATTGAATGCCCTAATTTATTATTACTTCCTTATGTAGGAAGTACACTTATGCTTAATGATTATATAAAATCAGATGATGATTCAACGACTGTGGCTGACAAAGCAAATAACCCTATTATGTTTTGTTTTTTTAGTGGATCCTTTTGTAATGATGATCCTAATACGAAAAATATAAATTATATATCCTATACAAACGAATCATGGTCAGTATGGGCGACTACACATGCTTATGATAATTTAGGTAATAAAATGAACGATTTTAGTTTAGCTTTTCACGGAATAGATGGGCTTTATAATTTCTTCTGGAAAGGATTTGATGACATTTTACATAAATCTTGGCAACCGGTTAGCATCGGGTTGAATTTATCAGAAAAGGTTCTTAATGAGTTTCAAATGGTAGAACCGCTTCTTATTGATGGACAACCTCTTTTACCTGAAGAACTCAAATATGAACTATCAGATGATGGCGTAAAAATAATAGATACTAAGTTCCGGACACTCAAAATTTACGAAGATTAACTTGTCCTTTTACCTCAATAAAAAACAAAGTAAAATTGCAGTATAAATAAAGCCGATGCTAGTCCTTCAAAACCCATATTTGTATTCATTCGTAAATAATCCTATTGCTTTCAAATTAAATGCAGAAAGTAATAGTAAGGTTGATTTATTGATTAATGCATATAGCATATCAGTAATTGATGCCTATCATTCTTCTTTAATGACCGGATCTGCAAATAAACTTGTCAATATACCATGGCATAATAATAAGGAAGGAATCACTATCTCCATGTGTTTTAGTGTTGCTGATAACATTACTTTTGATATCCACGACCCTAATTTTATTCCGGAAGATATTGGTTGGCCACCAAATTATAGGATGACCATAACTATGGATTACGGAAATCATATAGATGTTTTATCCTTAACCATGGGTGCTTTTGACCAAGGGGATAACAATTGGAGAGTACATATTGATCCACAAGACTATGTATCTATAGGCGGAGTACTTACCGGGATACCGTGGATTCCTCAACAAAATTGTCTAATAACGGTAAAATTAGAAGAACTCAATGGAAGCACATACCAGTTGTTAGCTGAGTCCGACCCATTCCAATATGTCTATAATGAGGATTTTTATAATGCAAGGCCTCGCGTATATGATAATAAACCATTTTATCTAAATATTCCAACAAAAGAAGAATCCTATGCTTTATTAGATACCTTTTCTTTATCGGCTTATCCTGTTTATACTACTCATCTTACTGAATTTGAGATCTCGGACATATTAAAATCCTACTTCACGTCTACCGGCTTGGCTAATGATATGAAAATTAAGTATGATGCCATATTTAGCATCGGCGGTACTGTTCTACATTCATACTCAGGATACGCTGTTTGTGGTGGTATTTCAAAACAATACCTCATGTGGCTCGTAGATCGGGATACAAATCCTTTTCTATCTCGTTTTTTAAATCAGCTGGCTAACTTTTTATTCACTACTCGTACAGCGTCACCAGTTATGTCTTTATTTAGAGAAGAACTTGCTCCTGTTTATTTTTTATATCCTGGAAATAATGCAATTTCTATAGTGGGCGGAGATAATTCCTATGATCTTCCGGCTAGTATACTTGGCGTTCCTTCCATAATTGACATACCGTCTATTCTGGCTTCATGGCCGGATGGGGATAGTCTTACTACTATATATATATGCGTATCCTCAATTAAGCTAATAAAAATAAATATTCAAGACTGCTTTTTCGAAGAAAAATATACCCTTCGTTTTCGCAATTCACTTGGAGTTTTTGAGAACCTATTGGTAACCGGTAAGGCTACAAGTAAACCCACTTTTGCCGATAACGATTCCTTTAACGAGTTTTCAGATGAATATTTCATGTTTCGCAAATCAAGAAACCGCGTATCGGTTACGGATAAAATAGAAGTAAGCAGCGGATACAAAGGCTCATTAAATCTGTCTTTCATTAAAGACATACTCATATCTGATGAGATCTATTTCGATGATGGTGAATTTGAGCGTAAATGTATGGTTACCTCAAGCGATTTCTCACAAGCCTTAAAATCCACCGCTCCGGAATTTGTCACTCTTTTAGTAGAATTCACGGAAGATGATTCAAATTATACAGCTCTAAATGAAATCAATGAACAGACAGAAGTATTAGAGTCGGAAGACGAGTCGTTTATTATTTCAGAAGATAATTTTTTAATTTAAAAAAATAAGAATATGCCAGATCCAATAGCTAAAAAAGTCAGTGAGTTTGATCCTTATATAGGTGATTTAAAAAATCTATTTTTGCATGGGTATCAAATTATAGCAGGAAATAAAAAATCAATTAAAGCCTCTATTATAGATGCTGCATTAGAAAGCGGTAAATTAATTTACATTCAGGATGGAAAATTTAAAAGCTCTACTTTACCTGCTGATCTAAATGTAGCAGAATTACTCGATCTTAATCATATTACTGTCGGTAATATACCTATGCGTTCCGAAGATGGAGTATTAGAAGATACAGGTATAGCAGCAGAAGATGTTGCTACAAAACAAAATTTAGCAGATATAGTTGTTAATAAAACAAATTATCCGAATGGTAATATAGCAACTCAGGCTCTGGCAACAGGGACATATATACACTACCCTAATGGTCATATAGCAGCAGAAGCCATCGCCCAAGGATTTTTTATAAACTTTCCAAGTGCTGCCGATGCAATTTCAATTTATGAAAATGTAGCTGGAGATAAGAGCATATCGCTTTTAAATAATCAGATCTGTCTTACAGGAACTGGAAATGTTTTTCAAAGTCCTGAAGGATATGAAGTTATTCGTGCGGAAAGCGGCGCTTCTAAATTTATGTATGAGCCATCAGCAGGCACTCAAATAGCTATTGAAGCTAATGCAAACGGTTTATATATTAATGATCCGGTTGGTAACGGAATAATAGAAATTGGTAATGGAGGGAACTATTTTAGAAATAATAATGCAGGAGATTTTATTGGAGCTGAGGACGATTACCTTTGGATTTGTGACGAATTTGGAAGCACTGTTTTAAGTGTTGGAATTGACTATGCGACTGGTCTGTCTGGATTAAATATTAATAATAATAGCTATACTATAATTAATTCTTCACCTACTCAATTCCACTTAGGTGATGGATTTACTGGTACTGATATTATATTCCTTAATGATACTAGCTTTTCTCTACAAGGAGCGTATGGAGATAGTATTTTAACAGCATATTCTGACCACTCAGGTCCTAATTCCAACCTCACACTCACAAGAGTTGGACTGGCGGATATTCTGTCAAGTTCAACTGAAAATAATCAGTTCTTTTCGCCTGCCGGACATGAAGGAATAACTATAACAAATGATGAAGTAACTATCAATAACAACGGATTTAATGATGGATTAAGGATAACTAACTTGAGCATATCTGACGAGATTAGCCTTGAAACACAGTATGGTAGTTGCGTTTATTTATTTAATAACAGAGACGACAATAGTCAAAGCTTTAATAAAATTCTAACTCCCGAGGGAGGCGATTGTTTAAACGTATATAACGACCGATTTGCTCTCGTGCATGATTCGACAGACATCATACTAGGCATTAATGACGGGCTATATATAAATAATATGAATGGTGTCGGAGCATTTTCGGCCGAAGAGCATGCTACAAAATTACAGATATACGGTAGTGATGCTTTTGTATGTGGTACTGATGCTTTTGGGTATATGGGAGTTTCAGTATATAATCCATATCAAATAAGCGGAATGCCTGTCTTGCAAATAGACGGTGCTAGTGGCGTATTTAAGATTAATGATGCTAATAGTCTACAAAATGTAATGACTGTAGACCCAAATGCTGGCGTAAGCGTATATTACGAATTATTAGCTAATAATGGCTTTGTTTCTTCGAAAGAATTCAATTTAGTACAATTGTCTGATACTTATAAAAATAAAAGTTTAACAATAGATAGCCTAGGTAATTCTATTTGGAAAACACCAGCTGAATTTAAGGCTTGGTTAGGTCTTTAATCAAATAAATATTTTCAATAATTATTAATATTAAAAAACAAACAAAATGAAAAAATTAAATTTAAACATCAACATCACAAATGTAGCTGGAAAACCAGTTAGCGTTGCACAACTTCAAAGAAGAATTGCTCCAGGAACACAAACAACAGCGTCTCAAGAGTCCACAGTTGCCACAATGGCCACTATTGCTTTTTCTGCTATCGAAGGACAAAGAGGAAAGCAAATTACAGACGACCAAGTTAAAATAGCGTATTCCACCTTACAAAAAATAAACACGGGTATTACCTCAAATGCACCCATTAGTTTGGAGGATGAAGAATACGCTCTTGTTGAAGCATCTTTTATTAATCAAGTAGTGAGCATCCGTGCTCCATTCATAGCGATGGTAGAAGCTCTTAATGCCGACCCGATATCAGACAAAAAATAATATTAACCGGCTGCCTAATTTATAGGCAGCCTTATCCTTTTTATTATGAATCTAACACAAGTTTTAGCCGGTGGATGTTTTACGCTACTCGTTTTGATTGCTGGATGGGGATTTATTATTATCTCCCAAAATACAAAGGCTATCAATCGATTATTTATCCTTTTTGAGGGCAAAGAAAAAGAAGATATAGGCAAAAAAGAACTATGTAAAGAGGTGCATAAAGCAATCGATCTTAGGTTAGATAACATTGAAGCTCTTAAAAATAAAAGAACATACAAAAAAAGAGTTTCTACTAATAAATAAATATCATGAAAAATTTTCTATTAAGAATTTGGGCTGTCATAACAGTCTTTTTCAAAAAATATCCAGAGTTTTTAACTATTCCTGCAGGATTAGTCATTTGGATTGCTAGTTGTAATTTATTGCGCTGGATAGATCCTTCTTCCGGAGTTTTTGATTCCGGTGTGTTTCAAGTTCCTATTTTTGCCATCATCCAACTATTTATTTTTGTAGCAATAGCCTGGCTATTGATGAGAATAGTGTTTGGTACTGTAACTAAGCATTTAAAGACAGATTTTAAAACAGAATTTACAAATTTAATACCATGGCAAAAATTAATAATTTCTTACGGTATATTCTTTGCATTGCTTTATGCACTTATTCTACTTTCGCATACTCTGATAGCGAGCAGATAAGAAACAAGTTATCATCTATCTATTTGGCAGAAATTGGCGTTCGGGAATTAACCGGTCATAATGATGGCAAGCAAGTTGAAGCCTATTTGGCTAGTTGCCACCTTAAAAAAGGACAGCCATATTGTGCAGCATTTGTCTGTTGGAGTTTTAAACAGGCAGGAATAACCGCTATAACTAGCGGTTATTCTCCTAATTGGTTTCCTGCGAATAAATTAATTTATAAAGTAAATAAATTTACTAAGTCGGTGCCGCTTTCTGGAGATGTTGGAGGAATGTATTTTCCAGCACATGGAAGGATAGCTCATACATTTTTTATTCACTCATGGCCAGCTTATGGCTGCGAAACAGTAATTACAGTTGAAGCAAATACAAGTAGGGCCGGAGCTGTAGGGAGTGAAAAGTCAAGAGACGGTGACGGAGTTTACAAAAAACGAAGACTTAAACATCAAATATATACTGTTAGTCGATGGATCTAAAAGAATTATTTCAAAAAACAATCAGCAATATCAAATCAATTTTGATTATTGCATTAGTATTGGCCGTAATCTTCTTTGCTTTTAAATCGAGCATCTTCAACTCGAAGGTTGATCAATTAACAGTTAAGTTAACTGATGCTATTAATAAACAAGGAATAATTCGTAGACAAGTACAAGATTCTTTGCAGGAATTAGAACTTAAACAGCGAGATTCTACGCTTGTATTTCTTATTAAGCAATATACTGACAGTCTCAAAATAATTTATAAACAACAATCAGTTATCTATGAAAACTATAAAAAGACTGCTGCTAATTATAGCAGTATTATTCTTAATCGCCCAAAGTATTAGCTCACAATACTCATTAATGGTTAAAGGTCAAGCGTGCCCTTTCGACACAGCTGTTGCTACTCAAGTAAAGCAATATAGACTTGAAAGCAAAAAATTTACTGAATGTGATTCAATAAAACATTTTGCTGATTCAATTGTGGCTATTTCCAAGGCTGCTAATAGAGTTTCTAACATAGTTATTTTAGGATCCTCAGAAAGGAAAATTATTGCTGATAGTTTACAGCAAATCTCTAATAGAAGATATACTGATTTAAATAATCAATTCGTCGACTATAAAAAAGAAGTTGAGAAGCAGAACACCTGGATAAGAAGAAACGAAAAATATCTGTGGTTCGTGGGCGGAATATTAATCACGGCAACACCAATCTATTTATTGAGAAAACAATAGTTTCACCAAACCTGCGTATAAAGTATATGCCACCCAAAACAAGCCCTATAATTTATTTTATGGGGCTTTTTGTTACATATTGAAACTATCGAAACAACTAATACCTCTCTGCTTAGATTTTTCCAATACATGTGCATACATTAGCGTCTCTCTTATGTCAGAGTGCCCCATGATGTCTTTTAATGAGTTTAGATCCGTTGTTTTATCTAGGTAAAAAGTAGCAAAGGTATGTCGACCCGTTTTATGTGAGATCTGTTTATTTACATTGGCCATCGTTGCAATTTCCTTCAGATACTTATTCATTGTCTGATCAGCCGGCAAACTATCAAAAATAAGTCCTTGCTTTCTATTTCCCACTATATCTTTAAGGATACCTTTCATTGCATCCGATAAAGGAACTGTCACCAGTTCTGGCTTCTTATTCCTCAATTTTAGCCTATAATATGTAAATGAGGTTTCATTAAATTGCTCCAGCTTCATTTTCTTAGCATCTCCAATATGCTGACTCCCAAAACACATGAATAAAAATACCTGAAGCGTTTTATATCTATTTGGATCCAGTAATCCTTTTTTATATTCTTCAATGATCAACTGCAGTTCTTCTTCTTCCAAATAAATATAATTCGGCTTCGTCCTAATGATAGAGAAGTCATCAAATGGATTCTCATCTATATATCCCGCTTTAACTGCAGCACGCACATATTTACGCACCACTGACATATTTTTATAAGCTGTATTCTCGTTGTTTTTAACCTTCTTTCTTAAGTGCGCATAAAAATCACAAATGAATTCAGTCGTAAGATCATCAAAATGAAGATCCGGAGAAAATACCTTTAGCTTTTCAAGTACCGTCTTATGAATCGCCATTGTGACATTCTCTACTCGCTTGCTTACTATCTTTTTATAATCCTCACAAAAGGCAAAGAAATTCTCAAAATCATCCGGACGATTATATGACTTAATAAACCCAGCTCTACTTAGTGATCTATTCCGTAATCGATACTTAACAAAAACAGTATTGATCCTGGCAAGCACATTCTCAAGAATAAGATTTTTATCAGAAGCATTCAGATCTAATTTTTTTACACGCTGATTTTGCTCACTCCATTGCTTCCGATCACACTCCACCTTAGTACTAAAGTGAACTTTTTCTCTATTCACATAAAAAACAACCCATACATACCCGGTATGTACGGTGCTATTTAGAGTCCTCAGATATAGTTTTACTGTTACCATAATTTCACCGGTCTACAAACGGTCTACAACCGCACGATTTTTAAAAAAATATATCATATCTTAACTTGTTGAGAACCATATAAATGCAAAAAACTCATAGCTTCTCAGCTATGAGTTTTTGGTACTTAGAGGTTCCTGTCGGATTCGAACCGCCGTAGACGGTTTTGCAGACCGGTGCCTAGCCACTCGGCCAAGGAACCCTGTTTTGCGAGTGCAAATATAAGGCATTAATCCAAATCTGCAAATAGAAAATTACAAAAGTGTTTCTTAAATGTCATCATCATTATTCAATTCCGCATATATGTCATCAAACTGACCATCATTATCTACATCATCCAAATAGGCTTCAGAGTCATCTTCCTTGGTTACAACCGGTTCCTTTTTATTATTTGCAACAGGACTCGCAACCGTCTTAGCTGCCAAATCTTTTGGTGCTAATGTATCCATCTGATTTTTTGCAAGCAATGCCTTATCCTGATTTCCATTTCTGAAAACAACAAATGTTACGGATAACATTACAGCAATTACTGCTGCAATAAACATATACGGTCTAAGTTTATGAAACAAGGACACCTTCTTCACTTCTCTCGACAGATGGGCTTCCATGCGTGAGGCAAAATCTTCGAAATAATTTTCGGGCACCTTAAATGGTGACTTCTTGCTTATTTCGTCTAATTTTATTTTTTTATCCATGTTATTTAATTTATTAGGTGGTTTCGACTACGCTCAACCACCAACCGACGGTGCCTGAGCGTAGCCGTCGGTGCCTGAGCGTGGTCGTCGGTGCCTGAGCGTAGCCGAAGGCACATTCTTTATTCTTCACTCTTTGTTCTTTGCTCTTTGCTCTTTGTTCTTCACTCTACATTCCCAAAAAACGCTTCAATCTTCTTTACCGCAAAATGATACGATGCCTTTAACGCACCAACCGAAGTACCTAAGATTTCTTCCATTTCCTCATACTTAAGGTCGTCAAAATATTTCATATTAAACACCAAACGCTGTTTCTCCGGCAAGGTTAAAATGGCTTTTTGTAACTTCAATTGTAACTCATCACCATCGAAATAAGTATCGGCTTCCAGTTTCTGCAAAAGCAGATCTTCTGATTCGTAGTTGCCCGTATTTTGTGAGCGTTGTTTGCTTAAAAAGGTAAGCGATTCATTTACCGATATCCGATACAACCAGGTAGAAAGTTTCGAATCGCCTCTAAAATTTTCTATGGCATTCCACGCCTTGATAAAAGTATTTTGCAATACATCATTGGCATCATCATGTGACAAAACCATCTTACGGATTTGCCAATATAGCTGCTGCTGATATTTCACTACGACCCGATTAAATGTCTTAGCCTTATGTTCTTCATTTTGAAGCAACATTATCAATTCAATTTCCAATTTATCTTCGGCCATCACAATAAATAAGTTAAATGCTAAGACACTAAGCCGCTAAGATATTAATTCCTACTTTGTGTCTTGGCGTCTTTGCGTTTAAATTTCATTAAACACATGAGTATGACAGTTAAATTCGTAAAAGGTTTAATTTGCTCCCGTATTTTTTGTATTTTTGCAATCGAAAGATTACGAGTCGATTATTTATCTCTAATCGTTCGCCTTTAACCACTTATCGTTTATCATTATTTTTGATGTCAGGAGAAGAAAATTCAACACAAGGAATATATAGTAAAAACAGCATTGAATTTGTAACAGTTGCTGCGGAAACCTGTCTTTTTCTGGAAAATGCAGCTTCATTTTCCAAAGCCGATTTTTTGCAACGTGCACTTAAAATCTTACCTCTACTTTATCTCAAAACTTCACTTACCGATTGCCCCGAAACCATATTGGAAGAAGAGCCTGAACGTTTTATTACCGAAAACGATTACGAAATGGTAAAAATTGCTATCAGTAGCATTTTAGGATATTCCGATCGTTATTTAGAAGTTTTCCATCCGGATATTCAACTAAGCGAAGAAGGTATTGCTACTGATATCTCAGAGAATCTGGCAGATATTTATCAGGATCTCAAAGACTTCTTACTTTGCTACCAAATAGGTAACGAAGAAGTGATGAATGATGCCTTGGCTTTCTGTCTAAATTCGTTTAAAGAATACTGGGGACAGCGTCTGGTTAATTGCATGCGTGCGCTTCACAACGCCTTTTATAACAGAGATGAAACAATTGCCGAAGATTCATCCGAAGATGAAAATAATGAAAGTAACTTGAAACAGAGTTTTCTTTCTCATCAACATAGCGAATCCCTTGAAGCATACCTCAACTCTTTAAATGCAACAAATGAAGATTGAGACTAGCATAACAAAGGATGAAATAAACCAAATGCCTATAAGTACATTTACAGGCAAAATAGTAATTGTCAACACCTTATTAGAATCAATAGAAGCTGTTGAATACCTCAAAACACAAAAAATACTTGGGTTTGATACCGAAACAAAACCGGCTTTTGCTAAGGGAGTATCACATAAAGTTGCTCTAATTCAAATAGCAACTGATGATATTTGTTTTTTGTTTCGCTTAAATCTTATTGGTTTTCCACCTGAACTACAGAAATTACTGAAGAATAAAAAAATAAAGAAAATTGGCTTATCTCTTCGCGATGATTTTGCGGCACTTAATAAGCGTAAAGTATTTATTCCCGAAAGCTTTATTGATTTACAAACTATAGCAGTAAATTATGGTATAACAGATCTAAGTCTGCAAAAAATATACGCTTTGCTTTTTGGAGAAAAAATATCCAAATCTCAACGACTTTCAAACTGGGAAGCAGACGTACTTAGCGAACCTCAAATAAGATATGCTGCTACCGATGCATGGGCAACTCTTCGCATTTATACAAAACTAATGCAAATGCCCCAAATGCCCATTATTAAAAAAACATTACCACCTGATATTCCTGTCTTTTTATAATAAAATATGACCCCACTTAAGATAACGCTTAAACCGGGCAAAGAAGAAACTTTGCTTCGCTTTCATCCTTGGACATTTTCCGGTGCCATTCAGCATATTGAAGGCAAACCCAACGAAGGGGATGTGGTACAATTATGTGATAGCAGAGGCAACTTTGTAGCTTTAGGCCATTATCAAATTGGCAGCATTGCTGTGCGTGTTATCAGCTTTAAGAATAGAACTATAGATGCTGCTTTTTGGGAAGAAATAATTACCAACGCCTATAAGTTGCGCATTGCGCTTAACTTAGTTGAAAACCCAACCAACAATACTTACCGACTTATTCATGGCGAAGGTGACACCTTGCCGGGATTGATTGTCGATGTATATGGTGATTCGGCTGTAATGCAGGCTCACTCCATAGGAATGCATCATGCTCGCGTTGAAATAGCCAACACGTTGGTTAAAGTGGTAAAAGGATTGAAAAATGTTTACTATAAATCGGAAACAACATTACCATTCAAAGCACCTATTGATAATGAAGACGGATATTTAATTGGTACTGCTTCAGAACCCATTGCTATTGAAAATGGCTTGAAGTTTCATGTGGACTGGTTACGCGGACAAAAAACAGGTTTTTTCGTAGATCAACGAGAAAACCGTGCCTTGCTGGAACAATATTCCAAGGGTCGTTCGGTGCTTAATATGTTTTGCTATACGGGTGGATTTTCGTTCTATGCCATGCGTGGAGGTGCTGCATTAGTTCACTCTGTGGATAGTTCTGCCAAAGCGATTGAATTAACCAACAAGAATATTGAACTTAACTTTGGCAATGACCCCCGTCATGAAGCATTTGCTGTGGATGCTTTTAAATATTTAGACAATATTCAAGATAAATACGATCTTATTATACTAGACCCTCCGGCTTTTGCCAAGCACCGCGAAGCTTTACGGAACGCTCTGCAAGGTTACAGAAAGCTGAATGCAAGAGCATTTGAGCAGATAAAACCGGGTGGCATTTTGTTTACGTTCTCCTGTTCGCAGGTGGTGAGCAGAGAACAGTTTAGATTGGCTGTGTTTAGTGCTGCAGCACAAAGTAAACGAGTAGTGCGCATACTTCACCAAGTAACGCAACCGGCCGATCATCCTATCAACATCTATCACCCTGAAGGCGAATACCTCAAAGGTTTGGTTTTGTATGTTGAATAAGAGAAAGTTAGCAAATTAATAATCAGCAAATTACACTGACAATAAATCATAAAACTACCTGAAGATTTAAACTATGTTAAACAAGTGAAATATATGTTGTATAGGTATGTTCTATAACACATTTGTTTTTATATTTGCACTGTGTTTTTCATAGTATTAGATTTAAGGTTAAAGATTGGGTTGTCGTGAGACAGCCCTTCTTTTTTTGTAAGAACAATATAATGAGAACATTCCTCGGAAAAATAAAACACGCCTTTTTAGATGCCCTTCCCAGTGCTCGTAGAACAGCTTGGTGGATAATCAAAATAATGATTCCGCTTTCTCTTGCGGTAGGCATTCTCCAATACTTTCATTTACTCGATTCTTTTTCTGAATTAGTTAGTCCTGCTTTTAAACTAATAGGACTATCCGGAAATGCAAGCATCGCCTTTGTTAGCGGTGTTTTAGTTGGTTGTTATGGTCCAATTGCCATTATATCATCATTAAATCTGGATATGCGTGAAATCATTATTCTTGGTTCCATGTGTGTTATTTCGCATAATCTAATTATTGAATGTGCCGTGCAGAAGAAAGCAGGTTCTAGTTTTACTATAACTTTTATTGTCCGCATTTTTATGAGTTTTGTTTCAGCCATAATGCTCAACTATCTACTGCCGGGAAAAGAATCCTTTGCCCATGCACATTACACCGAGATTTATAAGATACCCACCACATTCACTGAATTTCTTTTAAGTTGGGGTGAAAAAAACTTCAAGTTGGTGATAAGAATATTTTGCATCATCTTTAGCTTACTATTTTTGAGAAACATTCTCAAGGAATTTAAAATCATCGATTATTTAACCAAGATAATGGCTCCAATCATGAAGTTGATGGGAATGTCTTCTAACACATCATTCCTTTGGGTAATTGGGCAAACAGTAGGCTTAGCTTATGGTTCAGGTATATTAATTGATGAACTAAGTAAAGGTGAAATCAATCAATCGGAAGCAACTCGCCTTAACTATCACTTAGCCATTAATCACTCTCAACTGGAAGATCCTATGTTGTTTGTAGCTATTGGTGCTCCTTTCTTTTGGGTTTCGCTGCCACGGTATATTCTTTCGGTTGTGTTGGTTTGGATCATTGTAGGACTTGAGAGAATAAGAAGAAAACGATTAGAGGTAAGAGATTAGAGATAAACGGTAAATTCTTCATTCTTTATTCTTCGTTCTTAATTCATAATTCATAATTTAATTTTAAAAATATGTCAAAAGTAGTATTGGTTCGTTGCGAAGATTATGAATATTCGAACGTAAAAAAAGCCGTAGAGAAAGGTATTAATCTGCTTGGTGGAGCAAGTGTTTTTGCAAAACCGGGTGAGAAAATATTGTTGAAGCCAAACTGGCTCGTGGCAGATCCTCCTGAAAAACTTACTACCACGCATCCTACAATCTTCAAAGCCATGTTGGAGGTCTTTGAATCGACGGGTGCCGTTTTTTCTTATGGAGACTCTCCGGCTATACAAAATCCGGAATTAGCTGCTAAGAAAACCGGATTTCTGGAAGTAGCGGAAGCAAAAGGCATTAAAATGGCTGACTTCAAAAATGGACGTGATGCTCATTTTGAGAAAGGCATTCAAAATAAGAAGTTCTTTATTGCCAATGGGGCTTTGGACTGTGACGGCATTATCAGCCTTCCCAAACTTAAAACGCATGCCTTAGAAAGACTTACCGGCTGTATTAAAAATCAATTTGGTTGCATTCCCGGCAGTTTGAAGGGCGAGTTTCATGTTAAACTTCCAAGTGCCGTTGACTTTGCACGCATGTTGGTTGATTTGAATTCTTTCCTTAAACCCCGACTTTATGTAATGGATGGCATTATTGCCATGGAAGGCAACGGACCTAGAGGCGGCAAAGCCAAACCGATGAAGGTATTGCTGTTTTCTACCGATCCGGTAGCACTTGATGCAACAGTTTGCAGAATGGTGGACATTAATCCTGAGTTTGTACCTACCACAAAGCTGGGTAAAGATGCAGGGATGGGAACCTGGAAAGCCGACGAAATTGAAATTATAGGTGAACCCTTAGATAGCTTCATTAGCAAGGATTTTGACATCAAACGAGAAGAAGTTAAACCCTATAAAAAAGGAAAAACCAGTAATATCATAAAAAATGCCTTTGTACCTAAGCCTTTTATTGTAGAAGCAAAATGCACCAGATGTGGTACCTGTGTAAATGTTTGTCCGGTTAATCCCAAAGCCGTAAACTGGCACGACGGAAATAAAAAGAACCCGCCTTCATATAATTACGAACAATGTATCCGCTGCTATTGCTGTCAGGAACTTTGTCCCGAAGGTGCTGTTGAACTCAAAGTTCCTTTGTTACGAAAGATATTTGGAGGTAAAAGATAAATAAAAAACATCAAGCGAGTGGGTTCAAATATCCCACTCGTTTTTTTTATATATATTCTTAGTGAAACTTATAAAAAGTGTGAATAATGTAACTTATTTTAGAAGTTATGTAATGCAAATTATTGTTTGAGTAATCAACTTTGTTTATTATTAATATTGATAATATTAATAATAAACTCAGCAAACCGTAATCGTTCTCACACAATCATATACATCTACAATTGAAGAATAAAAAATAGTAAATCTGGAGGTTATAAAATGAATAATACTGATACCGTTTCAACTGATGTTTTAATTATAGGAGGCGGGCCATCCGGCTTAGCTACAGCCATCCATTTAGCTGATATGTTAAAACAAAAAGGCCGAAAAGATAGAATATTGCTAATCGAAAAAGGAAGTGCTATCGGAAGCCATATATTGTCGGGAGCTGTAATTAAACCGGACGTTTTTAGAAAGCTTTTGCCGGATGTAGATTTCTCTGAAATGCCATTCAATGCCAAAGTAACCAAGGACAAAATCGTATTACTTAGTGAAAAGGGTCATATAGCCTTACCATTTCATATTCCATATATGAACAATATTGGTAACTATACCGCTTCATTGGGTCAGATCTGCCGATATTTAGCTAAGAAAGCAGAGGAAAAAGGTGTAGAAATATATACCGGTTTTGCCGTGGATGAGATTTTGTACAAAGATGGAAAAGTAATTGGAGCCAAAACCAAGGATACCGGCTTGGATCATCTCGGCAATCAGTTGGAGAACTTTCAGGCAGGAACACGGATTGAAGCTAAAATCACCATTTTTGCAGAAGGAACACGAGGCAGCTTGGCCAAAATGCTTATCAAGAAATTCAATCTAAGCAAAGACAAAAACGAACAGGTTTACTCTTTAGGTTGTAAAGAATTATGGTCAGTTCCGGAAGGTAATATAGAAGCCGGTCAGATTTATCACACCATGGGCTATCCCCTCAACAATGATGAATTTGGCGGAGGCTTTATTTACGGACTAAACGATAATAAAGTATACGTTGGACTTGTTGTAGGACTCGACTATAAAGACCCGTCATTCGATGTGCATGATGCCATGCAGGTATGGAAAAGCACGGCTTTTGTTTCCAATATTTTAAAAGGAGGCCGGTTAATTGAATACGGTGCTAAAACGCTACCTGAAGGAGGTTATTATTCCATACCCAAATTATATGTTGACAATGCTTTAATTGTTGGTGATAGTGCCGGCTTGATTACTATGCCTGCCTTAAAAGGCGTGCATTTAGCTATCAAATCGGGTATGCTAGCTGCACAAACTATAGCAAGTGCTTTATCAAACAATGACTTCTCCGAAAAGAGCCTTCAACGATACGAGACCCTGATAAAAGAAAGCATCATTCACAAAGACATGCATCCGGTACGCAATTTCAGACAGGGATTCGCTAAAGGCTTAGTTGTTGGTGGAATGCTCTTTGGAACTCAATTAATAAGCGATGGAGCGGGTTTCTTCGGTAAACTGAAATCTCATGCCGACTATCTGACTACAAAGAAGCTGAATGAATATAAAAAGAAACCTTTCAAAGAGCGTTTCAAAGGCAAATTGGAATTCGACAAGGTGCTGACATTCGATAAAGCCACTGATATTTACCATTCCGGCGTACACCACGATGAGCAACAAGTAGTGCATCTTCATATCAATAATCCCGAGCAATTTAAAACAGTTAATATTGAACAATATGGAGCTCCCGAGCAATTTCTTTGCTCGTCGGAAGTATATGAGCTTCATACCAACAAAGCCGGTCAGAAAGAACTTCGGATTCATGCAGAAAACTGTATGCATTGCAAAACTTGCGATATTAAGTCTCCTGCAGACGGCATCACTTGGGTAGTGCCCAATGGTGGTAATGGTCCGGATTTTCAAAACATGTAAAAATTAAAAGAAAAGATAACAATGGCGTTAACAATAATAAGTTTAATAAAACAAGTTCCACTTCCCAGCGAAATGAGAATGGGAGAAGATGGCCTGATGGACAGAACAAAGGCAAAATCAATTATAAATATTGATTGTCAGTTCGGACTGGAAGCAGGCTTACAACTAAAAAAACATTATCCTGATGCAAGACTGATCGTTTGCTCCATGGGTCCACAATCTTTTGAAGTAGCACTTCGCACAGCCATCTCGATGGGTTACGATGAAGCATACCTCCTATCCGACCGTAAACTTGGCGGTAGCGACACGTATGCCACAGGCTTGGCCATTTCGACTATGCTTAAGCATTTAGGTTTCACCAAAGATTCCAAAGAACCATATATTATTTTAGCCGGCCGGCAAACCAGCGATGGTGATACGGCACACGTTCCATCACAGGTAGCCGAAAGCATTGGCATACCTCAAGCTACATTTATTGAAAGTATCAAACCGGATGAAAAAGGCAATGTGATTGCAAGAAGGATTATCGAAGGTGGGTATCAATTGATGAAATTACCCATGCCTTGTGTTATTTCATTAACTCCAACCGGAATCCCTCCCCGTAAGCCATCATTGATAGGAGCCATCAAAGCCCGCTCTTTGAAAGTCACAACTTTTAGCGTTGAAGATATTGGTTTAAGTACCGAGAAGATTGGTATTAGCGGTTCCCCAACAATTGTTGCAAAAGTAGTTAATATCGTAAGCGATCGTGCCCCTATCACCATGTCCGAAGGTCACGATGAATCGACATTGGTTGACAGTTTAATAGAGAACATAAATAAAGGCGGGCATGTGTTGGAGAAAAAGGAGAAAGCAACTAAAAATGAAATTGAGCGACCTGATTTTCCAATTAAAGACTTTAGAAATGGCGCAAGCGGCATCCTTACCTGGGCTGAAGTAACAAACGGGCATGTGTCCAGACCTTCTCTTGAAATATTGACTCCGGCCAGAGACTTGGCAACACAGTTGGGTAACGATACCAAGGTGATAACATTAATTATAGGAAAGAATGTTCAGCCCTTGGCTCAAACGCTCATTGAACACGGTTCAGATGAAGTGATCGTTGTTGAGAATGATAAATTGGAAGAATATTTGGTACTTCCTTTTGCTTCTATCTTCGAACAAGTTATTAAGAAAAGAAATCCTGAGATTGCTCTTTTTGCAGCTTCCACTTCCGGACGCGAATTAGCCCCCAGAATAGGCATGAAAACCAGTAGTGGAGTAACCGCCGATTGTACCGGACTCGAAATTGGTGAATACATTAATAAAAAAGAAAGTGTGATTGTCAGACCAATCCTAGAATCAAGACGACCAACCTATGGCGAAAGTAAGCTGGCTACCATTCTTGGGTTTGTTTGTCCACAAATATCAACTGCCCGTGCCGGTACATTTGAAGTTCCTAAAGAAGTAATTGGAAGACAAGGTATTATTTCAAGTTTCAAACCAGTATTAGATGACAAAGAATTTGTTGTCGAGATTATGAAAACAGAAAGAGGAGAAGGCGGATTACAAAATCTATTCAATGCCGATATTGTTGTTTCAGGAGGTAGAGGTACCACAAGCGATAATTTAAGTTTGATAAAAGCACTTTCCGAAGCATTAAGAAAACAAGGCGTAAATGCTGAATGGGCAAGTAGTCGTCCGGTGGTGGATGAAGGTGTAGTGGAGTATGCACGACAAGTAGGACAAACCGGTAAAACCATTCGTCCCAAAGTATATATTGCCGTAGGTATTTCGGGTGCAATTCAACACATTGCCGGCATGAAAGAATCTGAAAAAATTATTGCCATTGACCACAATCCCAAAGCAAATATCTTCCATCATGCCGATTTTGGCATTGTGGGTGAATATCAGGATATTTTACCTGAATTAATAGAACGCGTTAAAGGAGGATTTACCTTCGGAATTAAGGCTACATTGAACCATTAATTCAAAAACTTTTTCTGACAGGAGTTACAAGATTAAATACGAATAACAATAATAGAGGGGTTTAATAAACTCCTCTTTCTTTTTTAATTGCATGTCTGTCACAAGCCCCTCCTTGGAGAGCTTGTCCCGATGGAATCGGGAGGTTGGGGAGGTCTATTTGTTTAAATAAACCTTCATATGCTTCATAATCCGACCTCCCCCCAACCCCCTCCAAAGGAGGGGGAGAGTGCTATGATGAAGATTAAGTTCCAAATGCACTATTGCTTTTTTTTAAAATATGCTTCAGTCCCATCTACCTAAGAACAAAACATGTGAATAATGCAACTTCTTCCTGAAATTGTGTAATAATATATTTGTATTTGAAACGTATTTTTATGCCAATAAACTTTTTGTTCGAATAAAGAAATCAGATTATTCATCTAAAGCATTTTATATGAAAACGATAACAAGGTCAATACTGGCCATCTTAAAGGCTAAACCAGGTAAGGAAGATGAACTTGAAGTTTTTCTTAAGTCAGCTCTATCATTGGTAGATAAAGAAGAAGGAACTATTACATGGTACGCCCTGAAACTAGATGATTCAACCTTTGGTATTTTTGACACTTTTGAGGATGAAGAAGGCCTGCAAGCCCATATGAATGGTGAAGTTGCCAAGCTCTTAATGGAAAAAACAGATGAATTATTAAGCGAAGCGCCCGATATAAAAGAAGTAGACATACTTGCTTCAAAATCTTGATGTAAGCCTATTAATCGAGCATAATTAATTTACCTGCGTGTTTAAGAATAAGCGCGAGTAAAACTGCGATGACTTTATTACAGCACTAAATAAAAACTACTCTGCTGTTAGTAAAGAGGTCTTGATACGAGTATAAATTACCTCCAACCTCTTTGTACTGCGTTTGACGAGTTTCATACCTGCTTGACTACTAAATCAAAATTAGTTCAATAAATCGTAGCTTTTGAAGTCTATTATATTTTATGAATACTAACATATACGTATTATGAAAAAATTAAGTGTACCATTCATGTTAAGTGCTTTACTTATTATGAGTGTTTTTGCTTGTAACGAAAAACTAGTAGTTATTTGTCCGGACGGTAAACAATGTTTTACCGAAAGGAATCCTGAAAAGAGTTGGCCGGAAGTCGCTAAATCTCATAAAATCGAAATAGCAACATCCATTAACATGTTGGATAAAATAAAGGCAGCAAATTTAGACGACTCAACAAAATCGGAAGTGGTTAAGCTTAGAGAAAAAATCGATCAGGCAAATGCACAATATGAAATAATAGTTAAACCTGCCTATATGGGATATAATAAACAGCCCTGGAGTCCGATGGGATTGGAATATTCCAAGATTCTAAATGAACTAGCCGCTTTAGGAAGTTTATCCGACCAATTAAACACCCTATCCACCTCCAGTCACTATGGAAATCCTCCAAGTAGTGCATCAGTTATGAATGCCATTAATAAATTTAAGTATGAAAGTAACAAAAATGGCTCCGTGTTATTTAAGTAAAAAGACTTAGACAGATTGTACTAACACAAAACTAATTTTAAAGAAATTTTTTAAAGAATAAATAATAAAAGGAGATAAAATAATATGAGAAAAATAATTGTTATGTCAATGATTACATTGGATGGAGTAATGCAAGCACCAGGTGGGCCTAAGGAAGATACATCACGCGGTTTTAAATATGGCGGTTGGGTTGCACCTTATTCAAACGAAGATGATGGTAAGATCATGGAAAAACAGATGGAACCTACAGATCTTCTTTTGGGCAGAAAAACATTTAAGATTTTTTCCTCCTACTGGCCCGAACATGCAGACCTTTGGCCGGGTATCAATGACGTCACAAAATACGTTCTGTCCAAGACCATGAAAAAGTCCGATTGGGGAAACTCAGTATTCCTCAAAAACTTGGCAGATATCAAAAAGCTCAAAAATTCAGAAGGTTCTGACATTAAAGTTTGGGGTAGTAGTAAGCTCGTTCAACTGCTACTTAAGCATGATTTAGTGGATGAATTCTGGCTCAATATTTACCCGTTGACTCTTGGCAAAGGAAAAAAGTTGTTTAACAAAGGCACGATTCCTGCTGCATTTACATTAATAGAAAGTTCTGTTACACCAAGCGGAGTGATTACTGCCAATTACAAGCGATCTGGAAAAGTAAAGACAGGTACTGTTGGAGCTTAAGGAGATTCGCACAATCGTTCAATCGTCTTGAACAATCTTTCGATTATTCTTAAAATCGTTCAATCAATTTCAACGGAAATTAAGTTAATTCAGAAGAAACTTACGTTGGTCATCGAATAACTTTACATCCTTGATAAGAAACTTAAGTTCGTTGTTAAGATACTTAAGTTCCTTGATGGGAAACTTAAGTCCGTCGTTAAGATACTTAAGTTCCTTGATGAGATACTTAAGTTCGTCGTTAAGATACTTAAGTTCCTTGATGAGATACTTAAGTTCGTCGTTAAGATACTTAAGTTCCTTGATGAGAAACTTAAGTTCGTCGTTAAGATACTTAAGTTCCTTGATGAGAAACTTAAGTCCGTCGTTAAGACGGTTAAGCAATTCATCAAAACGGGTAAGCGTCTTACTAAATATCGTTCAATTGTCTTTCAATCATACAAGTAAAGGATGCATTTTTGCATCCTTTTTTATTGCTGGGTAGAAATAAAACTTTATATTTGAATTGAAATAAAATGCCACTAAAGGTTTACATACATGCCCACAGTGGTATGTATTGTACGCCTTTATAATACATATAAACTAGTTACCAACAAGGCGTAGAAAAAGAAACAAACAGAAAGTTAGTTGTGCGCCACAGCACATTTGCAAGCTTCATGCTTCTGCTTGCAAAAAAGCTGTTACTTATTCGGTTGGTACAAACAGTTGAGAAAATTTTACAATTAAAACAAAATAAACATGAAAAAACGACAATTATTTATTGCAACCTTGCTTAGTTGCTCGGCGCTAATTGTTGCTTCCGATGTGCAAGATTTGGTAGTGCAGACCAAGGATGGAAGCAAAAACGAAATAACACTTAGTGCTGTGAGACGCATTACCTTTTCAGGCACAACGATGACTGTAGTAAAAAAAGATGCTACGCAAAATGACTATGAATATTCTAATGTAGAAAAATTATTTTTTGCTTTACGCAGCGCTTCAACTACAGATATTGCAAGTATTGAAGATCCTACTGTAAAAGTCTATCCGAACCCTACAACTGACATTCTTTTTGTAGAAGGCATCAAGTCTGTAGAAAATTTACGCCTGTATACTTTGACAGGCAACCAACTTACCGTTTCTTACACCCTACTTAACAATGGCTTGCAACTTAATGTAAGTGCATTGCCTCAAGGCTTCTATCTATTGCAAGTAAATAATCAAACCATCAAAATTCAAAAACAATGAAAAAGTTAATTCTTCTTATAGCGATTGTTGTAAGTGCTTTCTCTGCGTTTGCACAAGATAGTTTATATATCAATCAAAAAGATGGTAGCATTATTCCCTTTGCTATTATTAATATGGACAGTATTTCTTTTGAGAGAATAAACTCCTCAAAGACTATTGTTACTGACTATGTAGTTATTAATGGCATAAAATGGGCTACTCGCAACCTTGATACTGGAGGTAAGTTTGTAGCGAATCCTGAGGGTCTAGGTGCATTATTTCAATGGGGGCGCAAAGCTGACGGGCATGAAAACCGCTCAAGCAGTATTAGTACTACTACAACTCTTTCTACCACGGACGACCCAGGAAATAACCCATTTATTGGCAGCAGATTTATTCGCTCTACAAAAGCGAATGACTACGGCAATGGCACCTATGACTGGCGCAGTCCTAAGAACGATGCCCTTTGGAACGCAGGAACAGAATTGGTACCTATAAAAGCTACTAACGACCCTAGCCCTGCTGGTTACCGAGTGCCAAATTATACTGAAATACAAAGTTTGTTAGATACTACTTATGTTAAGAATGAATGGATAACTCAAAATGGAGTTTACGGACAGAAATTTACAGACAAAGCCTCTAACAACAGTATATTTCTACCCGCTGCTGGTGTCCGCACACCAGATGATTGTATTGTGTACTATGCGGATGGTTTTTATGCTTCTGGTGGCTATTCCTGTAGTACAACTTCTGACAACAACGGTGTCTATGGTTTTGGCTTTGGGTATGATAGAGCTAGCTTAGGCGCTGGTAGTGACCGTTCATATGGGCATAGTGTTCGTCCTGTGGTAGAATCAACGCATGATAGTTTATATGTCAATCAAAAAGACGGTAGCGTTGTTCCTTTCTCTATCGATAATGTGGACACTATAACTTTTGTTAGAAAAACATATTCAACCCCAGCTCCTGCTGTTACCGACTATGTAGTGATTAATGGTATAAAATGGGCAACACGCAATCTTGATACTGGTGGCAAGTTCGTATCCACTCCCGTAAACTACGGCGCACTCTATCAATGGGGAAGAAAGGCAGATGGGCACGAAAGCCGCATTAGCCGCACTTCTGCAATCTTGTCAAACACCGATAACCCTGGCAAGCCCGCATTTATCACTACGACAGTTTATGTCGACAACATCTACGACTGGCGTAGTCCACAGAATGATAGCCTTTGGAATGCAGGAACAGAATTAGCCCCTCAAAAAGCAGCCAACGACCCCAGCCCAGCTGGTTACCGGGTGCCAACTTACACAGAAATACAAAGCTTGTCAGATACTACTTATGTGAAGAATGAATGGAATACTCAAAATGGAGTTAACGGGCGGAAGTTTACAGATAAAGCAACCGGCAACTTTATTTTTCTCCCAGCTGCGGATTTGCGTTTTTACAATGGCGATGTATTGAAACCAGACAGTTATGGCCACTATTGGAGCAGTACAGCGAATGGCACCAATACATACTCTTTGAACTTCTCAAGCAGCTATGTAACCCAGAACCCTTACTGGCGCATATATGGTTTAGCAGTTCGCCCTGTTGTTGATAGTAAAGATACCTCAGCTATTGCTGTAATTAGCCTTGGCTTAAACAAAACTACGCTTACCTTAACAGTGGGTGATTCAGCGACACTTACAGCCATAATAAGTCCAAGCAATGCAAAGGACAGAACCGTAACTTGGGTAACTAGCGATGCCACAAAAGCTACTATAAACAACGGGGTAGTTACAGCAAAAGCTCTAGGTACAGTTACCATTACTGCTTTAGTTGGAGATAAAACTGCTACCTGTACAGTTACCATAGCAGCTCGAGCAGTTTCAAGCATTTCATTGAATAGTAATTCGCTAATATTAACTATCGGTAAAGACTCCACCCTGACGACTACAGTTTTGCCTAGCAATGCTACCGATAAAACCGTAACATGGACTACTAGCGACGCGACCAAAGCTACCGTTATAAATGGTAAAATAACGGCTATAGCAGCTGGTACAGCTACCATTACGGCCAAGGCAGGTGCAATAACTTCTACATGTTTTGTTACTATCTTTGCCAGTTCTTCTACCGAAGATTATGTGTTTATTAACGGTGTGAAATGGGCAACCCATAATGTAAACACCCCTGGGTCTTTTACCACCAACCCCGAAGACTATGGTCTATTTTATCAATGGAATAGCAAGGTAGGCTGGCCTGCTACTGGCATCGTTACAGGCTGGAACAGCGCTTGGAATGGAGGCTTCACCACCCCATCAGCCAGTGATACTTGGGCTACCACCAACGATCCTAGCCCTACAGGCTACCATGTACCTACCTATGATCAAATACGAAGTCTGCTTAACACTACTTATGTAAGCAGCACTTGGACAACTCAAAACGGTGTATATGGTCGTAAATTTACAGATAAGACCTCTGGCAACTCTATTTTCTTGCCTGCCTCGGGCTACCGCTACTACAACGATGGGTCGCTCGGCAACGCAGGCTCCTCTGGCCACTATTGGAGCAGTAATGCCTATAGCAGCAACAGCGCCGACTATCTGGGCCTCGGTAGCAGCACCACCCTCTGGGACTACTACAACCGTGCGGTCGGTCAGTCTGTTCGCCCCGTTGCAGAATAATTTAATTTATTTGACTATTGAATCTCTTTCGTACGGAGTAGACTGAATTCTACTCCGAACGAAAGCAAATAAAGATTGACAGTTGTATACCACAGCCACACACATTGCCAAGCCCGCAAAATCTACCAATAAGGGCTTGCCAAAAAGTGTGTCTGTCGCAGCACGCAATTGATGCGGATAATGTTTAAACGCCCAGTTGGTAACAACCGCTAGGGCACATGCGCCACAGCCTTTTGGCCAGTGCGTTGTGCATAGTGCGGTAGCGGCTGACACCTTCGGTGTCACATCGAGCGACATCTAGCCTCACGGCTGATGTCACACGATGCCATAGCGGCAACCGTTAGCAACCATAATAAAAGCAATACAATTACCTGACTTGAAAATGAAAAAGACACGACTGATTTTAATTTTATTGACAGCTATAACATTTACATGTCTAGCTCAGAGTACTGATACTATATATTTCAATAAAAAATGGGAAGCAATACCTAAGAAAAAAAATTACGAGTACTTAAGAATCATGAAAAAGGTAAATGATTCACTTTATACAGTTATGGATTACTATAAAGAAGGACAACTACAAATGACTGGAGCTTTTAAAACATCAAAACAGGATGAAGAAATTGGTGAATTTATTTGGTATTCAAAAGAAGGCGAAAAAATCAACTTAACTCGCTTTCAATACGACCAGATAAATGATACTATAGCAAGATATATTTTAAATAAATATAATGAATTGAAATTACTCAATTCTATTAAACTAGATTACTCCGAATATTATAAATTAGGACATATTACTTCTGGTGTAACTATTAATGGGAAAAGATATGGTATCTGGAAATATTTAAATAAGAAAAAAGAACTTGTTTCTACCTCTGAATATTCTAATGATGAAAAAAATGTAAATTATATAAATTATTTCAATTCAGATTATGCTGTTGATGAGTCTGCATATAGTAAAATTTGGCTAACAGGTTATTATAAAAACGGGAAAGAGGATAGTGTTTGGACTTATCATTTCCACGATCAATCAATCGAGAAGAAGGTTAGATATAAAGATGGTAAAAAAATAGAAAGTGTCAGCTTTATAGGATTAGGTGATTGGTACTTGTTTAAATCAAATGAATGTGGATTTAAGATTGAGTTTCCAAAGGAACCAATAACAAAATCTGAAACACGAAAAATAAAAAATGGAGATATAAAAGTGATTGGTTTTGATTGCAATGAATCAAAAGCCAAAAACATACAAAATTTAGAATATTTAGTAGCCTATATGGAACTACCACCCGAATTTATTAACTCAAAAAAAGATTTTTCATCATCAGATTTATTCAGAAAGTTAA